>Ga0213920_1000115_pt1 | contig 84332 bp, 72 predicted proteins | sample McNCre1117MG_FD_161054 | JGI IMG/M metagenome (GOLD analysis project Ga0213920, IMG submission 161054) | Freshwater microbial communities from McNutts Creek, Athens, Georgia, United States - 11-17 MG | ecosystem: Environmental > Aquatic > Freshwater > Creek | place: USA: Georgia | collected...
GATGCCTTTCATGATGCAAAGCCCAGAAGCCACCAGCAAGGCGGTGTGGGACTATGTCGACCAATACGCCAAGGCTGAGTTCAAAGACGTCAAGGCGTTGGCCTATCACGTACACGGTGACGGTGTGTTTCACATGGTCAACAAGCCAGTGCGCACAGCGGCTGACTTGAAAGGCGTGAAGCTGCGCGCCCCAACGCGCATGACCAACAAGTTCATCGCCATGTTGGGCGCGACCCCTGTGAGCATGCCAGTGCCGCAAGTGGGTGATGCGTTGTCTAAGGGCGTGATCGACGGTGCTGTGGTGCCTTACGAAGTGGTGCCTGCGGTGAAGATTCAAGAGTTGGTGAAATTCCACTCTGAGACCGATCCAGCTGAACCTGCGTTCTACACCTCTGTGTTCATCTTTGCGATGAACCAAGCCAAGTACGACTCGTTGTCGCCAGAGCTGAAGAAGGTGATTGATCGCAACAGCGGCCAATCGTTGTCGGGCTTGGCGGGCAAGGCGTTTTTTGAAGCAGATGCCGAAGGCAAGAAGTTGACGACCAAGAACACGACCAACGTGATTCCAAAGGCGGAGTTGGAGAACTGGAAGAAGTTGTCCCAGCCGTTGTTTGATGCTTGGGTGTCGGACATGAACGCCAAGGGTCAAAACGGCAAGCAAATGCTCGATGGTGCCAAGGCACTCATTGCTAAGCACGCTGCGGGTAAATAAGCCCTTTGTAGCATCGCAATGCAAAACGCCTGATGAATTCATCAGGCGTTTTTTTATGTGTGAGTTGATATCATCTCAACGATTCAAAACGGTGCTGTTTTGATCTGTTGCGCTTGCTCCGTAATGGCTTGGCGTTGATCCTCTGTGAGTCGGTTCATGTTTTTGAGTTGCATCAACATGCGCGGATTTTGATTCAGAGCATCTGCGTGTTGTATGAGGTAATCCCAGTACAAGGTCGTGAATGGGCAGGCGGTTTCACCCGTTGATTCTGCGGGGTTGAAACGGCACCCTTTGCAGTGATTGCTCATGCGGTCAATGTATTTTCCACTGGCAATATAGGGCTTGCTCGCCATGAGTCCGCCATCTGCAAATTGGCTCATGCCCAGAGTGTTAGGCAGCTCCACCCATTCCACTGCATCGACATACACCCCGAGGTACCAAGCGTGTACCTCAGTTGGGCGAACGCCTAGCAGTAAGGCATACAAACCTGTGACCATCAAGCGTTGAATGTGGTGAGCATAACCGTGAGTGAGTGTTTGGTGAATGGCATCGCGCATGCACGCCATGTCGGTTTTTCCTGTCCAGTAAAAACTGGGCAGAGGGGCGGTGGCCTGTGTGCTGTTGCGCGTGATGTATTCAGGCATGTGTGTCCAATAAATGCCTCTGACGTATTCACGCCAACCTAATATTTGCCTCACAAACCCCTCAACAGCCTCAAGAGGAGCGTGTCCTTTCTCATAGGCGTCTACGGCTGCTGCCACCACTTCACGTGGATTGAGAAGCTTTAGATTCAAAGCGCACGACAAGTGTGAGTGATACAGCCAGACTTCACCTTCCCACATGGCATCTTGGTACAAGCCAAAGCTGGGTAGGCGTTGCGTGATGAATTCATGCAGGGCCACCTGAGCTTGTGCGCGTGTGACTGGCCATCCAAAACTGTCCACGCTCCCTGGGTGATCTGCGAATCGATGTCGCACCAAGTCGATGACTTCTTGTGTGATGACGTCAGGGCTAAATCGGGTAGGGGCAGGAAGTAGACCTGGCCCTTGTTTGCCAAAGCTGCCACGGTTGTCTGCATCAAAATTCCACTGCCCGCCTATGGGGTGCTTGCCTTCCATCAAGATGCCTGTTTTTTGACGCATCTCCCGGTAGAAAAATTCCAGGCGTAGTTGTTTGCGACCTGCTGCGTGCAGGGCAAATTCTCGAACCGTGCTGAAGAAGTGCGTGTCGTCACGGATGTCGAGTTCTAGGTTGTTTTGACGAGCGACGGCACGCAAACTTTGCAGCACACGCCAGTCGCCAGGTGCTGTCATGACCAAACCATTGGGCTGTAACTGTGCAATGGCTTTTTCAAGCTCACCACTCAAACTGCCGGTGTTGTCTGGGGCATCGAGCTTGGTGTAAATCAGGGGCCAATTTTTATCACGAAGTTCGGAGGCGAAGTGCCGCATGGCACTGATGAACACCGTGCTTCTCTGTTTGGAGGATGGAATATGCGTGGACTCTTCGTCGACCTCAGCCATCCAGATGGTGTCGCACTTTGGATCAAAGTCACTCAGTGCGGAGGAGGCTAGGTCAAGTTGGTCACCCAAGATCAGGACGAGATGTCTTTGCTGTTTTTTCATTCTTATTTTTTCTGCAAGCATCAGAGCAATAAAGTACAGACTCCCAATTTTTGGCCCAAGCTTTTCGCCAAGTCATGTCGCGTCCACAGACTTGGCATGGTTTGCTGGGTAGGTTTTGTTTGTTGCCTTTGAATGTGGTTGCCATGTGTCAACTTCTACGCGTGAACGACAAGGTCACATCGCCCAAATGAACGCCCAGTTTGGTCATGCGTGCTTTGTTGAGCATCACGCGGTCGTTCATCAGATACATCCAATCATCCATTTGCACATTCAACACGGTGCCATCGACAGGTAGAGCCAGGGTGTAGCGCCAGTGAAATGCATTGCCTTGGGTTTGACCTTCGGCGATACCCACGACATCACCTGCTGTGCCTTTGAATTGGCCTTGTCCTTGGTCGATCAAAGTCCATATCCGTTTTTCTTTTGTGCCGTCGGCGTAGATAAAGTCTTCATCCAAAATGCCCTTACCCTGATCCCAATGGCACTTCATTTCAACCGTGAAGCGCTTAACCACCTTGCCGTTACGGTCAGTGAAGACGCCCCATGCGTCAACAATGCCATTGAAATAAGTTTGCAAGCGAAGTTCTGGTTTTTGGCCAGCATAGTCTTCAATGCTAGGACTGGCACAACCGCTCAGACCTGCGGTTGCGGTGGCGGCGCCACCTAACAAGAGCATGCGACGATTCATCATGTTTGGCCTTTTGTGTGTTTCAGAGAAATGTGTTTCGCAAATAAAACCATGACAGGCATGGCTACCAACCAAACCGTACTCAATAAAAGCAAATTAAAGGGCGTGTATGTCAGTGTGGCTGCACCCAGTTCGGCACCAACGATATAAGACAGTGGCCCCAGCATGGCACCGCTTATGGCAGCAAGTGCCAGCGGTGTATGTTTGAAGAAATGCAATGAGCCGTTCAGTGTGAGTGCAAACAAGACCCAAAGCATCCAAAGCCAAAAAGGACTTAATGGACCCAAGGCCCAGCCACGAAAGTCGATGACAGAAAAATATTGAAGTCCTGAATCGATCACAAGACCCAATAGCCATGCGCCAAGGGCGAGCTGGATTTCGGTCAAGCGATTTTGATGAAACCACAAGTGAGCCAACACCAGCAAACCGCAAAAGATCAATGCGACAGCTTCCAAGTTGAGGCGCACACTGCTCACGCAGGCCCACCAGCCAACTTGAAATCCCAATGCATTGACGAGTCGATGATTCATCAATGCATTTTAGGAATTCGGACCAACCTTGATGCGTCAAAGGGTATCGAGCTTGCTCAGTGATTCAGCGGTGCCAGTGTCTTTAACCATTTTTCAGTGGGCAGTGACCAGCGCAATTGAATCTGCTGGGCTTGCAAAGCTAAGGTTGCTTGGTCAATCTTGGGTGGTGTGCGAAAGGCCAACACAATGGTATTGCCAGCCGTTGTGGGCTTGAATGCCCACATGGCGTCTTTGCCAAACGTATGGGCAATTTTCTGAATGCTGTCTTGTAAATCGGCATTGCGTCCGTACAAATTGACGCTCATGCAACCTTGCTCTTTGAGTAGTTTGTGGCAATTGGCATAAAAATCTTTCGTGTCAATTGCTGGACAGGCGGCTTCTTGGTCGTACAAGTCCACCTGTAATGCATCGATGGTTCCGTGCCATGTCGCTTGGTTGGCGATCTCGGCGGCATCGGCTTGCAATACGCGGAGTTGTGGGTTGTCATTTGGCAAATGAAACCATTGCCGACAAGTGTTGATGACCTGTGGGTTGATGTCCACAGCAGTTGTGTCCATGCCCAATTGCAGATGACAAAACTTGGTCAACGCGGCTGCACCTAGGCCGAGTTGCATGGCTTTTAGATGATGCACTTGCTGGAGTTCTGTGAACAACAGCCAAGCCATCATTCGTTGTACATACTCAAGGTGGATGTCAAACGGTTGACTGATTTTCATAGACCCTTGCACCCAAGGCGTGCCTAGGTGCAAGAAGCGCATATCGCCATAGTCGATATGGTTGACTGAAGGCAAATGGCCCAAAGCTGTGGGCGTTATTGCACTGTTGGAAACTTTGTAGGTGTTGGCTTGTTTCTTGGCGAGTGCAACGCCCATCCAAACGGCTACCACGCAGGCGATGAGTCCGTAAATGAGGTCGATTGATGTGAGGTCCATGTATTTACTCTAATTGATTTATGCGAGGCCTCAACTTTGATTAGGGAATACCTTGTCTTGTGTGTATTTCAATTTGAATAGGATTTGATAGACACAAGGTCGGCGATGAAAGCGTGCAAAGCGGCTTGCCTGAATGCAGCGCATGATTCAAAACCTCAACAAAGAAAAATGGTTCATATGCTTACATTCATCAGAATTTTTTCACTCATCACCATGTCACTGCTGTGCACGTTCGCCAAAGCGGAGGGGGTGAGTGTTCAGTGGCTTGGGCAATCTGCGTTCAAAATCACATCACCGCAGGGCAAGGTTATCGTGACAGATCCTTGGCTCAAAGCCAATCCACTGACGCCACCAGAATTTAAGGCATTAGAAAATCTAGGTAAGGTCGATGTGTTGCTGGTGACGCATGGACACTTGGATCATTTTGCCGACGCCCCAGCGATTGCAAAGTTAAACAATATTCCGATGTACGCCCCAGGGGATATGAATGCATCTGTTGTTGCATTAGGCATTCTTCCTCCCGAGTTGGCCCCTAGATTTAATAAAACAGGCACGGTGGAGCCAACGCCTGGAATTCGGGTGACAGCGGTTCATGCAGAGCACTCATCCGTGATCAATTGGAAGAATCCTGGCACCAACAAAGACGAAATTCATGTGGGTGGAGAACCTGTTGGATACATCATTGAATTAGAAAATGGGTTCAAAATCTATCACATGGGAGATACGGGCTTGTTTGGAGACATGAAACTGATCGCCAGTTACTACAAGCCTGATTTGTTACTTATTCCTATTGGCGGAAATTTCACAATGGGTCCCAAGGACGCTGCATACGCCTCACGTGAGTTGCTCAACATACCCAACGTGATTCCAATGCACTATGGCGCCAACCCTTTGGCAAAAGGAACCTCGCAAGAATTTTTGACTTTCATGAAAGACTCAAAACTCCGCGTGTTTGTATTGAAGCCTGGCGAATCAAAAAATTTCTAAGCTATGAATTTCAAGCGTGCTTTTTGTTGGCTCATTGCGGTTTTATTTTGGAGCTTTGCGCATGCTGCTGAGCTTGTCGATCTTGATGCGGTTGCGCATACGCTTGCACCCACTGGTGAGCTCCGAGTAGGGGTGTATTTGGGTAGCCCAACTTCGATGGTGATTGATCCGAAAAGTGGGGAGGTCAATGGTGTAGCCATTGGATTAGGGCATGCCTTGGCTGAGGCGATTGACAGGCCCGTTCGCGTGGTGCGTTTTGACCGAGTTGCGCAAGTGATCGATGCACTCAAGCACGAGCAAATTGACATGACCTTCACCAATGCGACGGCTGTTCGCGCGCAAGATGTTGACTTTACGCCGGCGCTCATTCGGCTGGAGCTTGGTATTTTGGTGGTGGCGCACTCATCTGTTCAGCAATTCATGGACGTCAACGATGCTGCTTTCCGCTTGGGTGTTGCCAAAGGCAGCTCATCGCAGAGCGTATTGGGTACAAAGCTGGATAGAACAACGATTGTGGGCGTTGATTCATTAGAGCAAGCACAACGCATGTTGACCGCTGGTGAATTAGATGGCTTTGCAACCAACAAAGGCATTTTGTTTGAATTGAATGCGCGCTTGAATGGATTCAAAGTGCTTGATGACCGTTGGGGGCTGGAAAATTTGGCAATCGCGATCCCCAAAGGACGTAGCAGCGCTATGCCATTTTTGCTAGATTTCACTCGGCGACAACGTCAAACGGGTTCAATCGATGCTTATGCTCAACGTTCGGGCTTGCGAGGCATTGCAAAAGATTGATACCTAAATGACAGCTCGCAATACTTGAGCAGTTTCAACAATCAGCGGTAGCAATTTTTCTGTGATCTTTTCTTCACTCCATATTGAGGATTGAAGTGTCATGCTCAAGGCGGCTTTGCACTCACCATGTCTGTCTCTTAAGGGCACAGCCACGCCCGCTAGTCCTTGATCTAAATTGCCGATAGAGATGCAGTAGTTGTCCTTTCGTGCCTTAAGGATGACCTTTTCAAACTTTTTCGCTGTCAGTACTGCGCTGGTATTGAATGTAGAAAACTCATGCGTTGCGATCCATTTTTTTAGAGTGCTATCGGAAAGGGTTGAGAGAATGGCGGGGCCTGCACCCACGACATGCGCTGGGACTCGGGCGCCTGCGTAGAAACCAATCGACACCACGCGTGGACTATTGCTTCTTGCGACGTAGACAAGTTCATGTCCATCCAGTACGGATACGTTGACAGTCTCGCCAGACGACATGGCCAGCCTTTGAATAAAGGGCTGTACGAGTCTAGGTAAGCGTGCGCCATCTAAGTAACCTTGGCCCAGTCTAAGCACCCTAGGCGTTAGCCAGTAGAACTTGCCATCGGTATCGCCGTAGCCAAAGTGGCACAAATTAAGCAAATAACGACGCGCTGCAGTTCTGGGAATTCCTGTTCGCTCTGCAACTTGTGTCACGGTCATGCGACCGTATTCATCGTTGAACGCCTCGATCACAGTCAAAACGCGTCCTACACCCGCAATCAAGTCCTCTTGATCGATGGGAAACGCTTTTGTCGTGGATTTTGATACCAATGCTGAAGCACTAGGGGAAACCATAGTTTTATCCGCCTTTCGGATGAGATTGTCCGTTATTCGGTCAGAGGAGGTCAAGGGGTGATTGAATTTGCCTCTAACCGCAAATAAAGTTCACGCCATGACAAACAGCGCAGCAAATTCAGTTTCAAACAGCATCACCGGCAAGACACGTGTCTTCATGGTGGCGGGTGATCCTGTGAGCCAAGTGCAAGCCCCCGCGATATTTAATCGCGTGTTTCAACGCTATGGCGTTGATGCCGTACTCGTCCCTGTGCAAGTGTCGCCAGACCGATTTGCTGACTTTGCAACGACAGTGCTCGAAGCTGGAAATATTGATGGTTTGTGGCTGACCATTCCGCATAAACCCAAACTCATGCCGCTTTTGGCTAAATCTGATACCGCCAGTCAAATGGCACGTTCTGTCAATGCAGTTCGTCGTCATGCTGACGGCACGCTTGAAGGGGGCATGTTCGATGGCAACGGGTTGGTCTCATCACTTCGTTATTTCGGTATTGAGCCAAAAGGCTTGCGTGTTCTTCTTTTAGGAACCGGTGGTGCTGGTGCTGCAATTGCCACCGCCTTGGTTGAAGCCAAAGTTGCAGAGCTCGGATTGCACGACCTAGGGGATCGCGCTGAAAAATTAGCGCAACGTTTTGATGATCCATGCGTCACTGTTCCCGGCTCAGATCCTGCGGGATTTGATTTGGTGATTAACGCGACACCACTTGGTTTGAACCCAGATGATCCACTGCCATTTGATGTTTCACGCTTAGACCCAAAAGCTAAGGTGGTTGATATTTTGATGAAACACAAGCCGACGCCTTTGTTAAAGGCGTGTGCTGAACGAAACATTCAAGCCTTTCCAGGTTTCGAAATGTTGGTGCAACAAGTACCAGATTACCTTCGCTTTTTCGGTATGCCCGAGATTGCCGACAAGATCAAAGACGATCTTTCCGAGGTCAGAGAGAATTTGCTTGCGACCTAAATTTTTTACTCAACCTTTTTAACCACACCGGAGATATTCCATGAACTCACTACGTCGCGTCCTTTCGCTGTCCATCTTGACAGCTGCAATTGCAGCTACAGGTTTTGCTCACGCAGAAGACTTTCCTGCTCGTACCGTCAAATTCCCTTCAGCCAGTAACAAAGGCCATCCTCAAGTGTTGGGCGTGGAAAAGTTTGCTGAATTGATGGCCAAGAAAACCAATGGAAAATTCAAAGTGCAAGCCTTCCCTGGCGGCGCATTGGGCCCAGATTTGCAGACAGTTTCTGCGATGCAAGGTGGCACCGTTGAGATGACCGTGATGAACGCCAGCTTGTTGGCTGGTGTTTCTAAAGAAATGGCCATCTTCGATTTCCCCTTCATGTTCAACAACACAAAAGAAGCGGATGCAGTGTCTGACGGCCCTGTCGGTAAGAAGTTGCTCGACAAGTTGCAAGAAAAAGGTTTGGTCGGTTTGGCCTACTGGGACTTGGGCTTCCGTCAAGTTCACACAGGTAAGAAACCAATCGCAAAAGCCGATGACTTCAACGGCGTGAAGATGCGTGTTATTCCAACACCAATCTATGTGGATTTCATGAAGTCTTTGGGTGCGTCACCAGTCCCCATGCCTTTCACAGAAACCTACACAGCCTTGGAGCAGGGTGCAATTGACGGCATGACCAACCCGCTCTTGAACATCTTGGACGGCAAGTACGACGAAGTTTCCAAGTACCTCACCATCACTAACCACATGTACACACCTCAAGCCGTGGTGGTTAGCAAAAAGTTCTGGGACAAGCTCACCCCAGCTGAACAAAAACTGATGCGTGAAGCAGCTCAAGAAACGGCTGTCTATCAACGCAAGGTGGCACGTGACGAAGCAACCAAAGTATTGGCTGAAGTCAAGAAAAAAGGCATGACAGTTCTGGAGCTGAATGCTGAAGAAATCGCCAAGCTGCGTGAGCGCTCTAAGCCTGTGGTCGAGAAATACACCAAAGAATTGGGCCCAATCGTTGACGAGATGTACGCAGCTGTTGATAAAGCTCGTAAGTCGAAATAAGCGTCAGCATATAAAAACGTTTCATTGAGGGCACCTGAATGGGTGCCCCTTTTTTGCCCACTAAGGATTCATGATGTTTATCAAACTCATTGACCGGTACTGCCAATTGATCAGGGTAGTCATGGTTATTTCCCTTGCCCTGATGGTCGTGCTTGTACTTGGCAATGTGTTTTTACGTTATGCCTTCAACTCAGGAATTACTGTGTCCGAAGAGTTGTCCCGCTGGCTATTTGTCTGGGTGACATTCTTGGGCACGATTGTGGCCATGAAGGAGGGGGCTCACTTGGGGACAGACACACTGATCTCTCGTTTGCCTATATCTGGACAGAAAGTTTGCTTTCTACTCGCCCACATCGCCATGCTGTTTGCATGCTGGTTGTTGTTCCAAGGTTCTTGGGATCAGGTCTTGATCAACGTTGATACAACAAGCCCAGTCATGGAAATATCGATGGCTTGGTTCTTTGCGTGTGGTTTGGTGTTATCTGTTTCGGGCGCTGTGATTTTGATGAGTCAGGTCTGGCGCTTCATGACAGGTCAGCTTGCAGACAGCGAGTTGATTGGCATCCGCGAGTCTGAAGAAGAGCCTGTTGATGCTCCTGCTCCATTGAAATAAGCAAAGGATATTGAAATGACTATCGCTGTATTTTTAGGTTCTTTGCTTTTAGCGATGGCAATTGGTGTGCCAATCGCCTATTCACTGCTTTTGTGTGGTGCTGCACTCATGTGGCATCTGGACATGTTTGAAGCGCAAATCTTGGCACAAAACGTGATGGAGGGCGCGAATAGCTTTCCATTGTTGGCTGTTCCATTTTTCATGCTGGCCGGTGAGGTCATGAATACGGGAGGCTTGTCCAAGCGCATTGTTGATTTTGCGATGGCGCTTGTTGGGCATATCCGAGGTGGTTTAGGTTATGTGACCATTGTTGCTGCATGCTTGTTGTCAGCACTCTCAGGCTCTGCGGTTGCTGATGCAGCTGCCTTGACGGCTTTGCTTTTTCCCATGATGGTCAAAGCTGGCCATGACAAAGCACGAAGTGGTGGTTTGATTGCCGCATGTGGTGTGATTGGTCCCATCATTCCACCATCAATTGGTTTTGTGATTTTTGGTGTTGCTGCAAACGTGTCTATCAGCAAACTTTTCTTGGCAGGCATCTTTCCAGGAATTGTTTTAGCTGCTGGTTTATGGGGTACGTGGTGGTATTTGATCCGCAAGGAAGACCTGACTCCCCCACCTAAGCGTGCAGCACATGAAATCTGGGGCGCGATGAAAAGTGCGGGTTGGGCTTTGATGCTCCCAGTCATCATTTTGGTGGGCCTGCGCATGGGCGTATTTACGCCGACAGAGGCAGCGGTCGTTGCTGCCGCGTATGCACTCTTTGTGGCTGCGGTGATCTATCGCGAGTTGACTTGGAAGCAGTTGTACGAAGTGTTTGAGCGAGCAGCCATGACAACTGCCGTCATCATGTTCTTGGTGGCCGCTGCCATGGTGTCGGCTTGGTTGATCACGGTGGCCAATTTGCCTGCTCAAGTGGTGAGTTTGCTTGAGCCATTGTTGGACAGCCCTAAATTGTTGATGTTTGCCATCATGTTCTTGTGCATGATTGTTGGCACAGCAATGGATATGACGCCAACCATTTTGATTTTGACTCCCGTCTTGATGCCGATCGTTAAAGCGGCAGGCATTGATCCTGTTTACTTCGGTGTGCTGTTCATCATCAATAACTCTATTGGATTGGTGACGCCACCTGTCGGTACAGTGCTAAACGTTGTGGCTGGCGTGGGGCGCATGCGTATGGATGATGTGACACGCGGTGTCATGCCGTTTATGACGGTTCAGTTCTTAGTCATGTTTTTGATGGTGCTATTCCCATCTATCGTGATGGTTCCTGCAAGATGGCTTTACTAGTTCATCTTGGCAAGCAAGAGCTAGAACTAATGCGAGGTTTTGTACTTAGCTAACGCTGGGGCAAAGCAAAAAATGTTTACTCATTTTTTGAGGGTGGCTGTGTCTCCAGTCACCTTTTTTATTGATTTATTTGACCTTGACGATGACGTGGCTGGGAACGCTGTTGGCGCCATCGTCTTTACGATCGAGTCGGCGTTCGTTACTTTTGAGCGTGAACGTATTGCCAGCCACATCAGCGAAGTGAGGCAGCTTTGGATTTGACGTTGTGTATGGCAATTAGGTACTTAACGAAGCTGAGCCTATTCATCACTAAGATGAGCTATTCTTTAGAGTCAATTCAAAAGGGCAACTGCCAATATTGACAGAATCCAAGTAACTGTCACGTAAGCCACAATCTTAAAAATTGAATCGTCTTTCATGTTGTTAATTATTTTTATAATAATTTACATTAATCTGACGACCAAATGAGAGCGGCTAATAGTGATCGATTACCACTAAATAAATTACTTTAGTGGTGGCGCAAAGAAAAAGGGGCTACGTTTTCACGTAGCCCCTTGATTTCATTAGCCTATTTGGCTCCTCGACCTGGGCTCGAACCAGGGACTTACGGATTAACAGAAAGCCAGGCCCGTCAAAAATGCTTATAAATCAATGGGTTATATGTATTTTTGACGACCGTGTAATATTTCGTGCAATTGACTCAAAAGTTGCATAATGCAACTTTTCCGGCAAAAGAGCCAAATTTGCATTGGTTAACCACCATTTTACTTAGCAAATATTAGGCGTATGAACAGTCATCGAACTCAAGCCCATGGAAGTTCGAGGCTACATGCGGGAGTCGAACTTTGTTGCGCGTTCTAGTTGGAGTTCAACTTCTGGAGTCGATCTCCAACTAGAAGCCTGCTTCGTAATGACCAAGGCAGTGATCTCAGTTCGTAGACTGCTCGCTTACTCTGTTTTTTTACTTCAAATAGAGATAGAAATTACTTTACCCAGGGTGTGATGAGCGGCACGTCACAAGGCCCATCTACGGGAATAGATCCAAAGTCCGCTGGACCAACAATCTCTAAGTACTCCATATCTGGAGAGTAGTCGAAAAGGTAGTGAATGATGCCGGGTTTTTGGTGCACGCAGTCGCCCGCCGACACCAGCGTGGGCGTTTCACCGTACATGAAACGTGCCCAGCCTTTTAGCATGATGACGATTTGAAATTCGGCTACGTGATAGTGCCAACCTGTGCCGTTGTCGGGTGGCATATTGGCTTTCGCGATGTGAGCGATGACCTTGCCACGGGTGGCTTTGGCTACGCCCAAGTCGCGGTAGAGAAAGAAGTCGCGCAAGCCACCTGGCAAGAACTGGGTGTCTTGGGGTTTGACGTGAGAGAAGTCGGTATGACTCTCGTAGGCAATGGTCTTGGAGATAGGGGTGTCAGAAACAGCGGTACTCATGGTTAAAACTCCACTTCAAGTTCTTCAATGTCATCAGGCTCAGCAGTTGCGGCTGCTATCCACTCCTTCATCTCGGGCATTGACAAAATCTTTTGACAATAAGCTTCGCAGACGGGGTCGAGTGCAATGCCATACGTTTTGAAACGCGTCACCACGGGGGCAAACATGCAGTCGGCGAGGGTCGGCTTTTTGCCAAAGAGATAGGGGCCTTTGTAAGTGCTCAGACAATCGCGCCAGATGAAGAGCACGCGGTCAATGTCTAGCTGTGCTTTTGACCACACTTTGAATTTGCTGAACGTGGCTTTGATGTTCATGGGCAGTGAGGCCCGCAGGGCTGAAAAGCCTGAATGCATCTCGCCGCAAATGGACCGGCAATGTGCACGGTGCACCGCGTTGGTGGGGAGTAGGTTTGCTTTTGGTGCGATTTCATTCAGGTATTCGCCAATCGCTAGGGTGTCCCAAACGCGTGCTTGGCCATGATTAAGACAAGGCACAAGGATGGAAGGCGAGAGCAGCAGCAACTCAGCTCGGGCATCAACACTGTCGGTGGCCACTGGGGTTTCCTCGAAGGGAATGCCTGCCAGCTTGACCATCAACCAGCCTCGCAGAGACCAAGAAGAGTAGTTCTTGCTGCTGAGTGTGAGCGTGGTTTTGGCCATGATGGTTTTGATGTGCAGGTGATGTGTCCAACTACATTGCAAAACATGTGCCATCGTGCGTGGTACGCGTTTTGCATCTGCAATGGCACCCAACACAACGCCCAGCGCGTGGAGACAACCCAGATGATTTATCGCAACTACCAAGTGGTAGCAGATGTTTCAGATCCGATTCGTAAATTTGCAGAGCATGCGCGCGACATCAGCTTGAATTGGTTTGATGGCAAACGCATCACGCCGCTGCAGCGCATGGCGGCGTATTACGAGCAGGTGGCTTTGCTGGGTTTTACGCACACACGACCCTCCTTTAATATTTCCAACGTGATAAGTGCTGAAGGTAAACGAATTTCGGTTTTTGAAACCACAGCGTTTAGAACCCCGTTTTGTGACTTGGTGCGCTTTTGTCGAGAGGACGCTAAGGACCTGCCCAAGCTCTTGTTGGTCGCACCTATGTCGGGCCACTTTGCCACCTTGCTGCGCGGCACGGTGCAGACCTTGGTACAAGATCATGAGGTTTACATCACCGATTGGCGCAACATCCGCGACATTCCCATGAGCGAGGGTGAGTTTGGTTTGGATGAATACATCGAGCACATCATTTGGTTCATGCAGCACTTAGGGCCCAACGCCCACTTGATGGGCGTGTGTCAGCCCACGGTGGCGTGCTTGGCGGCCACCGCTGTGTTGGCCGAAGACCGCAGCGACTGCCAGCCTGCTAGCTTGACGCTCATGGCTGGGCCCATCGACACCCGTGTGAGCCCAACACAAGTGAATGAGCTTGCCATGAGTCAACCGATCGAATGGTTTGAGAGCAACTTGATTGGCATGGTGCCGCTGCACTTCAAGGGGGTGGGGCGTCGTGTGTATCCGGGTTTCATGCAGCTGATGGCGTTTTTGAACATGAACATTGAGCGTCACCAACAATCGTTCAAGAACTTGTATGAACACCGTGTGAATGGCGAAGATGAGAAGGCCGATGTCATTCGTGACTTTTATAAAGAGTATTTCGCGATCATGGATTTATCCGGGCCTTTTTACTTGCAAACGGTTAAGCAGGTGTTTCAAGAGCACGCTTTGCCAAACGGCAAGATGACTTACCGTGGCCGCCCCTTGAACTTGCAAGCCATTCGCAAAACCTTTTTGCTCACCGTCGAGGGCGAGCGAGACGACATTTGCGGCATGGGTCAGACACTGGCTGCACAAGATTTATGCAACATGTTGCCTGCTTATCGTAAGACGCACCATTTGCAATCGGGCGTGGGCCACTATGGAGTATTCAATGGCAGGCGATGGGAATCGCAAATTTATCCCGTAGTACGTAATTTGATTCGATCGGCGCATTGATGGCTGATGTCAAAACTGAAATTTCCAATGATGGTTTGCGTTACAAAACAAAGAAAACCGGCTCTCCTTTTGAAGGTATGCGCACGGGTGACACTATGAGCTGCATGAAGTGTGGTCTTCATAAACCACGCTCCTTTGGATCATTTAAACAACTGCTGGGAACCGCAGCTTTTTTCTGCGGAGACTGCCGCGTGGTCATTAAAAAATAGTATTCCTAGAAATCTTTTTCAGTGCTGATTAATTTTGGGATCGACAATAAAATGTTATTTTTTAATAAACGTTAATTCTTTGCAAATGAACACGATTGATCACATTCGAGAGCTCAGCGCAAAGCTCCCAGAGGACAAAGATCTGCAAGTAGTCGTGGATCTGCTAAAAGCGCTTGAGCAAAATCGATCCTTTGAAATTTCACAACTCACCGAGTTGTCATTCGAGCACTTTAACTTGTCTATGGACCTGATTCGTGAATGGCGTCTCATTGGTCGTAACTACAAAAAAATTTAAAGCTACTAGACCCAGCTTTTACAGCGCTGAATTACCAGATTCTCCAGTTCGAATACGGTAGGCATTAGTGACATTTTGGACAAAAATCTTCCCGTCTCCAATTTTTCCTGATCTCGCATTTTTTGAGATGGCTTGAATAATGGTCTCGTAGTGATCATCACTGCAAACAATTTCCAATTTAATTTTTTGCACAAAGTCGATTACATACTCAGTGCCACGGTAGATTTCTAAATGACCTTTCTGGCGTCCGAACCCACTTACTTCTGCTGAAGTTATAGCTATATTGCCAAGGCTGATCAGGGCACTTTTCACTTCATCTAATTTATGAGGTTGAATAATTGCTGAGATTAGTTTCATACAAATTCTTACCTTTTGATGCTCTTGTGGGTTTCATCACAAAATGGAAAGTTCTTACTTGATTGGCATCCGCAAAAATTCACCATCCTCGTTTCTGTTGCTAAATACCTGAGTGGTGAGTGCTTTGTCTCGCTATGCGATCCATCGCAAAAGGGTGGAGTAGCACTCTGTCCACATTGGCAAAGCCAATACTCTCTCCCTTTTTCTATGCCTGTTGCATAAGGTTTCTTGGGTGTCATACGTAACCTTTAGTTTTGGCTGGCTTGGCTAAAGACTAAGCCAATATTTAAGATTTCACAATCCTTAGTTCTGGAGTTCATACTCTAAAAAATGGAATCTATCTAAATTTCTTCATTCCATAGTTGAGACTATCGCGAGTGCATTAGCTCTATTTCGTTTGGCTTTATGTTTTTTTACTTGTCCAAACGCAAGGTAGCAGATTGCTTTTTCAGTAGGAGTTAATCGGAATGCTTCACGAATGAAACGAGAATTCATCGCTTGCCCGCTGGTGATTCCGCTGCCGATCGAAAGTGCCTGAGCCATTAAAAGCATGTTTTGAATTGCACAACCTAGGGAAATTTGTCGCTCATGCTCTGGTACTGGATGATCAGACGAGCCTTGGTTAACAACAGCCAGAATTAAACATGGCGCACGAAATGCTTTTTCATATGCAGTATTGAGTTCCGCCTCACTTGCATTTACATCTCGTTCTTGCAAGGCCTGTAAAAATGCTTTTCCTAGCGCGGCTCGTTTTTCTTGCGGTATGAGAATAAAACGCCATGGTTGTAAGTTCCCATGATCGGGAGCTTGCGCAGCAGCTGTGAAGATTAAATTTAGCTCATCTGTAGTTGGTCCTGGAGCTTCCAGCCGTTTTGGTGCGACATGGGCTCTAGCGCTCATTTGCGCCATCAGAGCCTCAGCCGCACTCCTTTGCATATCAGTATTGTTTATAGGGAAGGAACTTGCCTGATAAAACAACATTGACACGGTCGCCTTTTGGATCTGGCTGACGAACGATATCCATGGAGAAATCAATTGCACTCATGATGCCATCGCCAAATTCTTCATGAATGAGTTCTTTGATCGTCGTGCCATAAACGTTGACGATTTCGTACCAGCGGTAAATCAGAGGGTCTGTGGGAATAGGGGTGGGTAGCGAGCCTTTGTAAGGTACCACTTGAAGCCACTTTTGCTCTTCGGCATTGAGGCCAAAAATCTTGCCAACGATCTTGGCTTGTTTGTCATCCAAGGTCATTTGGCCCAGGCATGCAGCTGTAGTCCATTCTTTGGATAAGCCCACTTTTTTAGCCACATCATCCCATTTGATGCCTTTAGAAACTTTGGTGCTGATGATTTTTTCTGTCACGTCGAGTCGGTTCATGATGGTTCCTAGAGTGGTTAAAAAGAATTACGCAGCAGCTGCATGCAGTTGATGAGTTTGTTGAATCTGTAGCAATCCTTGCAATACATCGCCCACAATAATCACTGATGGACTAGACATTTGCTCGCGAACAACTGTGTGGTTCAAATCGCCAAGCGTGCACACGACATGTCGTTGGGTTATCAGACTGGCGTGTTGAATGACAGCGGTGGGCGTTTCCGAGGGAAGACCTTTTAGAAGTGAGTCTTGCAGTTGCTCAGTGCCGCTCATGCCCATGTAAATGACCAAGGTAAGTTTGGCTTGTGCTGCAGTACGCGATATGCCAGCCCAATCGATCTCATCGCTCGCGTTTTGCTTGGCGTGTCCCGTGATGAAAAGAACGCCATGGGCGTGCGAGCGATGTGTCAATGGCACGCCAAGAGAGGTCACACCGGCTAGACCTGCAGTGATGCCATTGATAACAGTGACGTTGATGCCTTGTTGCTTCAGGTGTTCCACTTCCTCACCGCCGCGACCAAAGATGAAAGGATCACCCCCTTTTAGACGGACTACTTTTTCACCAGCAAGTGCCTCTTGCAGCATGAGTTTTTCAATGAAAGATTGGGGCGTCGATTTGCAACCACCACGCTTGCCCACATAGATGATGCGAGCCGTGGAAGAGGCGTTTGCCACAACCGACTCACTAACTAAATCGTCGACTAACAAAACGGTTGCTGCAGCGATTGCTTTTGCTGCTTTGAGGGTCAATAAGTCTGGGTCGCCAGGTCCAGCGCCGACGAGTGTGACATGTGGTTGTCGTTGGTTCATAAGGTAGCCCCATTCATCTCAATCATGCGACGCAGTTCTGGTACGCATGAGCCACATTGAGTCCCGCATTTCAGCGTGCCCTGTAACGATGCCAAACGTTGAGAACTATCACCCTTATAAATCTTCAGGTGATTTTTAATTGCAATGTCTTTTACGCCTAAGCAACTGCAAACCGTATGGCCTGTCTCAACAAGCGCTATGGGAGGTTTGCTTCCTGTCATCAACAAGCGTCGACCATATTCTTGCGTGGACGCTTGCGTCTGGAGTAAAGCCTTGAGCCAGGTTTCAGCCGATGTGTCACCCGCAATCAAGAAAGCGTTTAGCTGCGTCTTTTTGATTGAATTGGTTTCACTATGTTCTAACCGCATACTGCGCAGTTGATTGCGCTTTACATCAACGTAGCGCAAAGTGTTTGAACTGTTGAGACCTATGAGTTGTTCAATTTCCTGGACCATTGATAAATCCGGTGCTTCGCTACTAGCTGCGCGCATGAGCACACCATGACGTTGGGTCTCTTCGTTAGGTGAATCACTGAAGGGGACGCAACTCGAAAATTCAAACTGTGTCATGCGCTGTCGTAGGTTTTGTTGAATAGTGTGTGCCTTTTCATTGGGTAGCCACGCTACTGCAAGCATGGTCCAGGGAAGTTCGGCTTTGAGCACTTTGACTGCAGCGTGTTTGAGTTCAGGCTGCTTTGATGTAGGGCAATACGCTGATGTCGTGATGGCATTTACACCCGCTAGAGGTTTGTTTTGGCTATCTCGACCGCTTAAAAATGCTGCGCCCCAATGCATGGCGATGAAAGCTTGATTTGCGCCAAGATCTTCGCTTGCTTGAGCCGGTATGACGATCGATCCACGTTTGCTCGTGATGTGGACCAAACTTCCTTCATCGAGGCCCAAACGCTTCATATCTCCAGGGTGAAGCTGCACGACAGGTTCTGGAACGTGGCCGAACAGTTTTCCAACTAAACCTGTGCGCGTCATCCCATGCCACTGATCACGCAGTCGACCTGTGTTGAGTGAGAACGGGAAACGAGATTCGCGCGCTTCAGCCGTAGGTAAATAGGGAAGGGCTGAAAACTTAGCGCGTCCATTTGCAGTAGCAAATATTCCATCCTCATATAAACGCGACTGTCCGTGTAGTTTGCCTTCGGTCATTGGCCACTGTTCAGGACTATGTTCTAAATGTGCGTAGCTCAGACCTGTAATGTCTAGATCGCGGCCGCGCGTTGACTCACGGTGTTCAATCCAAATTTCCTCAGTGGATGAGTATGCCAAGTGCAAATTTTCTTTTTGTTTTGCAATTCCTGGCTCTTTGGCTAATCGTTTTGCAAGATCTACGACGATTTGCCAGTCATGCCTTGTTTGACCGGGGGGGGGTACAGCGTTATTGACGCGGGTGATACGTCGCTCACTGTTGGTAACAGTTCCTTCTTTTTCGCCCCAAGTGGTAGCGGGCAAAAGCAGGTCAGCAAAATCGCATGTTTCGGCAGTTGCAAAGGCTTCCTGAACCACCACAAACTCGGCGCGCTCTAAGGCGCGTCTTACCGTGCTTTGATTGGGCATGGATTGTGCGGGGTTGGTACAAGCAATCCAAAGGGCCTTGATTTCACCGTCTGCTGCAGCTTCAAACATTTCCACAGCGGTTTTGCCGGGCTTAGACGGCACATCATCAATGCCCCACAGAGCCGCTACTTCAGCGCGATGTTCTGGCTTGCTCATGTCGCGGTGCGCGCTGATAAGGTTGGCTAAACCGCCGACTTCGCGACCGCCCATCGCATTCGGTTGACCAGTGAGTGAGAAGGGGCCCGCACCAATTTTTCCAATTTGCCCCGTAGCCAAATGAAGATTAATCAGTGACGCATTTTTTGCTGTACCACTGCTCGATTGATTCAAGCCTTGGCAATACAAACTCAACGTAGCGTTTGATGTGGCAAACCAACGCGCGGCCTGGAGCAATTGCTCAGGCGTAATACCGCAGACTTCTTGGACATGTGAAGGTGTGTAGTCGGACACCAAAGTCTCAAGCGAATCAAAACCTTCAGTGTGTGCCGCTATGTAATTGTGATCAGTCCAGTCTTCTGTCAGCATGACACGCAACATGCCATGAAAAAGTGCCACATCAGTCCCAGGTTGCAATTGCAAATGCAAGTCAGCACTGCTGGCTGTATCAGTACGCCGAGGGTCCGCCACTATGATTTTGAGATTGGGGTTTTTCGCCCGCGCGTCTTCAATTCGACGAAAAAGAATCGGATGCGCATAGGCTGCGTTACTGCCTGCAATGAACAAACAATCGGCATGCATCACATCCTCGTAGCAAGCGGGTGGGGCGTCGGCACCGAGGGTGAGTTTGTAGCCCGCTACAGCACTGCTCATGCAAAGGCGTGAGTTAGTATCGATGTTGTTGGTGCCAAGCAGACCTTTGACTAATTTATTGAAGACGTAATAGTCTTCGGTCAATAATTGGCCCGATACATAAAATCCAAGCGCATCAGCCCCGTGGGTACGCATGATGTCGGCCAGTGTTCGGCTGGCGAGTTGCATGGCGTCATCCCAAGCGACAGGCTGTAAATGACCACCACGTACCATCCTCCGCATAGGCTGTAGCAAACGAGTTTGGGCTGACAAAGAAGGACTTGCGCTCAAATGTAGCGAAGCCCCTTTGCTGCAAAGTCGTCCAAAATTTGCAGGATGTGCAGGGTCACCTCGCACGCCCGTGATGTGACCCGCATTAGATTCGATGATCACGCCGCAGCCTACGCCGCAGTAGGGACAGGTGGAGCGTGTTTCTTTCATGGTCACTATGGTTCTTGAACGTGCTTTATGCGTCGATGGCGAGGGTATCAAGCTCGTTCATATCCAACGACACAGTCCCATTTTGAACACTGACCGAAAAGCGAGTGGTGCACCCCTCATCGGGCGCGTGTGCGCAGCCATCAACCAAACCGATGTGCCAGTTATGTAACGGACACACCACGGTATCTCCAAACACCAAACCTTGGCTCAAGGGGCCACGTTTGTGAGGGCATTGGTCCAGCAGGGCAAACACTTTGTCTTCTGCGTTTCGAAAAAGCGCTACTTCGACACCCTTTGCGCGTTTGACGCGTCGCGCACCCAGCACAGGAATATCGTCAACTTTGCAAATGACTTTCCATTCGGTCATGGTGTGTGTCCTTAAACAGTAATTGCTTCAAATTGGCGCGTGTCTACTTGCGCTTTGTCGAACTCAAACCAGGGGTCAGGTTCGCCTTCGAGGGTGAATTGCAACCGCGCCCAGAGAGCTTTTCGTCCTGCTTCATCGTCGAGAATTTTTCTCTTCACATAGTCCATGCCTACACGGTTCACGTAGTGAACGGTGCGCTCGAGGTACCAGCCTTCTTCGCGGTAGAGTTGCATGAAGGCACCGGTGTACTCCATGACTTCTTCGGAGGTTTTAACCTTCACAAAAAACTCTGCCACTTCGGTTTTGATGCCGCCGTTACCTGCGATGTACATCTCCCAGCCACTATCCACGCCGATGATGCCTACATCCTTGATGCCTGCTTCTGCGCAATTGCGAGGGCAGCCCGATACAGCGAACTTCACCTTGTGCGGGGCATACATGCGCCACATCGCTTTTTCAAGGTCCTTACCCATTTGCGTGCTGTCTTGTGTGCCCATACGGCACCACTCACTACCCACGCAGGTTTTGACTGTTCGCAGTGCTTTGGCATACGCGTGGCCGCTGGGCATGCCAATGTCTTTCCACACATTGACGAGGTCTTCTTTTTTCACGCCCAGCAAGTCAATCCGTTGACCGCCCGTGACCTTGACGGTGGGAATCTTGTACTTGTCCACGACATCAGCGATGCGGCGCAATTCGTCAGCCGTCGTCTCACCGCCCCACATGCGTGGGATGACGCTGTAAGTGCCGTCCTTTTGAATGTTGGCGTGACTACGTTCATTGATGAGTCGGCTTTGTGGGTCGTCCAATGCTTCTTTAGGCCAGCTGCTCATTCGGTAATAGTTGATGGCAGGGCGGCAAGTGGCGCAGCCTGTAGCTTTGCTTTCTGAGCTAGGTTTTTTCCATTCTAAGAATTCAAATACTGCGTCGTTAGTCAATAGCTTATGGTCGCGAATAGCGTCACGCACTTCTTGATGGCTGTGTTCAGTGCAAGCGCAGATTGCTTTTTTCTTAGGAGTGGCGGAGTAGTCACCACCAGCGGTGAACATCAAAATTTGTTCCACCAATCCTGTGCAAGAGCCGCACGAAGCGCTCGCCTTGGTGTGCTTGCGCACTTCGTCCAAGGTGAACAAACCTTTGTCTTTGATCGCTTTGCAAATTGCCCCTTTTTTCACGCCGTTGCAACCGCACACTTCGGCATCGTCAGGCATGCTGGCAGCTTTGCTGTGGCCTTCATGCCCCACGTCACCAATGTTCGACTCCCCAAACATCAGCTTTTCTCGAATGTCTGCCACGCTGCGGCCATCGCGTAGCAGCTTGAAATACCAGCTTCCGTCCACGGTGTCGCCGTACAAACACGCGCCCACCAATTTATCGTTGCGGATTACGAGTTTTTTGTACACGCCTTCGTGCGGGTCGCTCAATACAATTTCTTCGGTGCTGCCGTCGTCACTGCCCATGAAGTCGCCCGCGCTAAACAAATCAATCCCGGTGACTTTGAGCTTGGTTGAGGTAAGCGAGCCGGTGTAGCGGCCTATGCCGAACTCAGCTAAGTGGTTAGCCAAGACTTTGCCTTGTTCAAATAAAGGCGCTACCAAACCATAGGCAATGCCACGGTGGGCCGCACATTCGCCGACGGCGTAAATGCGTGGATCTGTGACTGTTTGCAGCGTGTCGCTGACCACAATACCGCGTTCGCAATGCAGGTGCATTTTTTCGGCCAAAGCAGTGTTGGGGCGAATGCCCACCGCCATCACCACCAGCTCTGCAGGGGTATGTGAACCGTCTTTAAAAAGTACAGACGCTACACGCCCGTTTTTGTCTGCTTGTAATTCTTGCGTGTGTGCCTGCATGCGGAATTTCATGCCGCGCTCTTCTAGCGAGCGTTGCAACAAGCCGCCTGCGACTTTGTCGAGTTGGCGCTCCATCAGCCATTCGCCGACGTGCACCACGGTCACGCTCATGCCGCGTTTCATCAACCCGTTAGCTGCTTCAAGGCCGAGCAAGCCACCGCCAATCACCACAGCGTTTTTGTATTTCGTGGCCGCATCAATCATGGCCTGCGTGTCCGCGATGTCGCGATAGGCCAGGACGCCGTCGAACTCTCGTCCCGGCACCGGCAGCATGAAAGGATTGGAGCCCGTAGCCAAAATCAAGCGGTCATAGGGCGCGCTCTTGACTTCGCCTGCATCGTTTGTGGCATGTACGATTCGTTTGACGCGATCCACATCAGTCACCGTCCAGTTGGTGTGTAGGGTGATCTTGTTCTCGCTGTACCAATCCAGTGGATTAAGGACGATTTCATCCAGCGTTTGCTCACCCGCCAATACCGGAGACAACAAAATTCGGTTGTAGTTGGGGTGTGGCTCCGAGCCGAAAACAGTGATGTCGTACAAGTCTGGCGTGAGCTTGATAAGTTCCTCCAAGGTACGCACACCTGCCATACCGTTGCCCACCATCACGAGTTTAAGTTTGTTGCTCATTTGCGTGTCCTTAATGTTTCTCGACATGCGCTTGACGCGTGTACAAAAAGTCAATCACAGCTTTGCGATAACGCAGGTATTCAGGATCGTCGGCAAGGGTGACGCGTGAACGTGGACGGGGTAGTTCGACGTTTAGCACTTCGCCGATGGTGGCAGCTGGACCATTGGTCATCATCACGATCTTGTCAGACAGTAAGACGGCTTCATCGACATCGTGCGTCACCATCACCACGGTGCTTTGTGTGTTAGCCACGATAGCCAGCAATTCATCTTGAAGTTTCGCGCGTGTTAATGCATCAAGGGCACCGAACGGTTCGTCCATTAATAGCACTTGCGGCTCCATCGCCAGCGCGCGGGCAATGCCCACGCGTTGTTTCATACCCCCTGAGATCTCGCCAGGACGTTTAAAGGCTGCATGACTCAAACCCACCATTTCCAATGCAGCGTGTGTACGGGCAGTGAGTTGTGCTTTGTTCTCTTTGGCCTTGCCATCGACGATGCCACTCTGTCCAAATACACGCTCAATACCGAGGTAGACGTTTTCAAAACAAGTGAGCCAAGGCAGCAATGAGTGGTTTTGAAATACGACTGCCCGCTCTGGACCAGGACCTGCAATCTCTCGGTTGGCACAAATCAATGTGCCTTCAGTGGGCATGGTCAAGCCTGCGATGAGGTTGAGTAAGGTGGACTTACCGCAACCCGAGTGTCCAATCAGTGTGACGAATTCGCCTTTGCCAACTGTTAGATCTATGTTGCGCAGCGCAGGGAAATCGCCTTTGGCAGTCTTGAAGGTTTGGGCGACACGCTCAATTTGCAAATATTTGGTGGTCAATGATGCACTCATGATTGCACCTCCTCAAAGGTGAATGCCGTGGCAAGTTTGATCAGTGCGAATTCCAGGACCAAACCCACGATGCCAATCACGAAGATGGCGATGATGATGTTTTTAACGTTCAGGTTGTTCCATTCGTCCCAAACCCAAAAGCCAATGCCAACGCCGCCAGTCAGCATTTCGGCAGCAACGATCACTAGCCATGCCGTGCCTACCGCTAAGCGAACGCCTGTCAGCATGTAAGGCAACACTGCGGGGAACAAAATCTTGCTGACGATCTTCCATTCGGAAAGATTCAGTACGCGCGCCACGTTCATGTAGTCTTGTGGCACACGTTGTACACCTACCGCTGTGTTAATCACCATGGGCCAGATTGAACAAATAAAGATGGTCCAAATGGCTGCAGGATTAGCACCCTTGAAGACCAACAAACCAATCGGTAACCAAGCCAGCGGCGACACAGGTCGCAACAAGCTAATCAGCGGGTTAAACATGCGCGATAAAAACTCGAACCGGCCAATCAAGAAACCCAAAGGAATACCCACGAGTGCTGCTAAACCGAAGCCTAGCGCGACACGTTTCAGTGAACTCCAAACGTTCCAACCCACGCCCTGGTCGTTGGGACCGTTGCTATAAAACGGATTGCTGAACACATCGACAGCTTGCCAAAATGTGTCGGTTGGGTTGGGAAAGTTGTTGGTACTAGTCACGGACACTAACGACCAAATACCCACTAGCAGTGCCAATCCCATTAAGGGAGGCACCACGCGTGACAAGATGTTTTTCAATGACGTAGGCATGCGATACCTTTAAGCGTGAATCTTGAAGCTATCGGCGTATTTCTTTGGATCTTTGCCGTCCCACACCGCGCCGTCCATTAATTTGCTGGTGCGCATCTCACTCTTGGGGACGGGTGTTTTGCTTGCAGCCGCAGCTTGTTTAAAGACATCAATCTGATTGATTTCTTTGGCAACTTTCAAGTAGTCAGGGTGGTCTTTGAGCAAGCCCCAACGCTTGTGTTGTGTGAGGAACCACATACCGTCAGAGAGGTAAGGGAAGTTGGCCGTGCCATCGTTGAAGAATTTCATGTGGTTGGGGTCGTCCCATGTTTTCCCCAAACCATTTTGGTAGCGGCCCAAAATGCGTTGGTTGATCACATCCACGCTGGTGTTCACATAGGCTTTGTCCGCGATGGTTTCAGCCATCTTCATTTTGTTTTGCAAGCCTGCATCAATCCATTTACCAGCTTCCAAAATCGCGGCGGTTACTGCACGTGCAGTGTTGGGGTACTTCTTGACGAAGTCAGCCGTGGTACCTAGCACCTTTTCTGGGTGATCACGCCAGATGTCTTGTGTAGTTGTTGCTGTGATCCCAATACCATCAGCAATCGCACGGTGTCCCCAAGGCTCGCCTACACAGTAGCCATCCATATTTCCTACGCGCATGTTTGCCACCATTTGAGGTGGCGGCACGGTAATCACCTTTGCGTCTTTGAGTGGATTCACGCCGACGCTGGCCAACCAGTAATAAAGCCACATTGCATGCGTGCCAGTAGGGAAGGTTTGTGCGAAGGTGTATTCACGCTTGTCAGTCGCCATTAATTTGGCGAGACTTTCGGCATCGACCGCACCTTTATCTGCGAGCTTCTTGGACAAAGTGATAGCTTGACCGTTTTGGTTCAAGTTCATCAACACAGCCATGTCTTTCTTTGGACCGGCGGTGCCCATGTGTACCCCGTAGATCAAACCATACAAGGCATGGGCAAAATCAAGTTCACCATTGACTAACTTGTCTCGCACACCTGCCCAGCTGGATTCTTTGGTTGGAATGATCTTGACACCGTATTTTTTGTCAATGCCTAAGACCGAAGCCATGACGACGCTTGCGCAGTCGGTAAGGGGAATAAAGCCAATCTTGACCTCCTCCTTCTCAGGTTTGTCTGAGCCTTGGGCATACACAGCTGCACGTAAGGCCGGTGCGATGGTGAGTGCGCCTGCTGTGGCGGCTTGCAGTACGTTGCGGCGGCTCATGGGGGTCTCCAAAAGTTTCGTCATGACATCACTCCTATGTAAAAAATTGCTCAGAAACGACAAAGGCGTCCTCACCACAGTCATGTAAGTCATGCATGGGTGGGGACGCCTTTGTCCTTGAGCCGTCATTGGCTCTTATGCATTAGCTATGCAATTGCTATGCCATTAATTTAGGGTTCTCCCGTGTCAAATACCGCCCCATGAGGGGGCATTTGCCTTGGCGTGCACCAAGTCCGCGCACCAATCTAGGACAACAAGTCTGCAATATCTAGTGTGCGTTGGGCGATTTCCGCTATCTTCAAGCCCTTGTCCATTGCGATTTTTCTGAGTTTGGTGAAAGCCTCTTTCTCACTCAGGCCCTGACGTTCCATTAGCAAAGCTTTAGCGCGATCGACCACCGTGCGCTCTTGGAGAGCATTCCGTGCATCGTCGCGCTCATCACGCAATCGTTCTTCGTATTCAAACCGCGCCATTGCTACGTCCAGAATGGGGCGGATGCGCTTGCTCGTGAGGCCATCTACGATGTAGGCTGAGACACCCACTGCAACGGCGTCTTTGACATGTGATGTATCGTTGTCATCCGTAAAGAGCACGATAGGGCGCCGTGCGTCACGAGTAGCGAAGACGACATGCTCTAGAGCATCTCTTGCTTCCGACTCAGCGTCCACGATGATCAGGTCGGGCTGGAGTTGACTGATTCGGTCTGCTAGAAACACATCCGCAGGCAGTGAGGCAATTAGGTTAAAACCGCTTTCCAGTAAGCCGATGCGTAGTGCGCGGGAACGTTCTGCTTGAGAAACAGCGTGATCGTCCTCAGGATCTTGAACATCCAAGTCAGGCACGACTACGACGATGCGTAGGGCTTCATGCTTTTGTTTTTGGACTGACTTTTTCTTCATTAGTTGCACATTGCTGGTTCAGATAAAACACAGCAATAAACAGACCAATTTTTAGAAATGGAATCCAGAACTAGGCTCCCTTGTGTTGAAACATGGGCTTTTTCGGAATAGCGACCTGGCGCAAATTAGAGAACCCTCGAATAGCAGCACCTAGCAATATCGATATGAGACGTTGATCCAAAAGAAAAACCCCTTGTATTGCTACAAGGGGTTTTATATGGCTCCTCGACCTGGGCTCGAACCAGGGACCTACGGATTAACAGTCCGGCGCTCTACCGACTGAGCTATCGAGGAATACGAAAATTATAGCGCATTTTTTGCGCCTTTTTCAGAGGTGAAACACAACAGTTGCGCGAAGCGTTCTGGGAGCCCCAGGATAGAGGAAATATTGGCCGTATTGATGGGGTGATTCGCGCCAGTAGTGTTTGTTGGCGAGGTTTTGGATCGCCAGGGTCCAGCTGGATGGCACGTTGTTGACTTTGGTGTCGTAATGGGTGGCACCCTCAAACGTGGTCCATGCGGGTAGAACGATGTCGCCGTTTTCAGTCACGTTGCGTGTGGCTTCGTGGGAAACGCGCAAACTCGAACGCAGGCCGGGTACGCTGGCATAGCGATATTCCGTCATGCCACGCAAGATGTATTTGGGCACGTTGATCGGGTGTTGTCCGTTCAAATTGGCTTGCACGGTTGCATTTTCGCGTTGCGCGTCTAGCCACATGACGCTGCCACCAAAGTCCCACTGTCTTAGCTTGGTGTGGGTGCTCAGCTCCAACCCTTGATGGTGATTTTGGCCATCGATTTGTCGTGTGCATGTATTGGCTGCAGAGTTATAGGCGCAGGCAGCACCTGCATCCGCAGTCGCTGGGCGCGTGATGTCAAACCATGTGGCTTGCCATATGGTGCGCTTGTGTTGGCTTTTGATGCCAATTTCACGTTGTGTGCTGCGCAACGCAGGCAAGGGTTGTCCTGCGTTCGTGTAGTTGTTGAAATTTGGTGTGGCTTCGACCTCAATGCCTTGTCCGTAGCTGGCATAGAGGGTGTAGCGCTGGTTGATTTGATGGCTCAGTGCGACCCACGGTGTACTGATGCCGCGTGAGTCTTGCAATGCGCCACTTTGATCTGTTTGTACACTATGACGGTTGAGCTGTGAGTGTCTCAGTCCTAGCCATGCCGTCGTTTTTTGCGTCAGTCGCACTTGATCGTTCACGGCAAGTTCAGTGTTGTAGTCGCTGATTTCAGTGTTAGGAAAGATTCTGTTGTTCGGCGTTGTCGGGGTCGTTAAGCCACCTAATGTGATGTTGGTGGTTCCTAGTAAATTATCTTCATGACTTGCTGGCATGCGATCGAGTTTGCGATGTCGCATCAAGCTGAATTTCAGGTTGTGCTCGAGACCTGCGACAGACAGTTGTCCGCGTAAATCAGTTTGAATCGCTTCGCTGTTGCGGCGCTCGTTGTCACTTCGGTAGTCGTAAATTCGAAAATTGCCGTTGGCGCAAAATCTGTCACTCGGTCCAGTCTCACAGCCAGAGGCATACACCAAGCGATCGTCAGCACGCAGATGCTGTGTGCCGTATTGCGTGCTCCACAGCCAGCCATTTTCGAGTTGGTGTCGCAAACGGATGCTGCCTGTGAGACCATCAAACACACCAGGTTGTGAGGTGGGTTGTCGTGTGATGTTGCGTGTGCCATCGACAACAGGCGGTAACGCATTTGTGCCTGGCCCCAAGAGGCTGTAAAAGTTCACTCCGATTTGCTCGTGGTGACTTTGTTCAAACTCCCATTCCAAACGGCTGTTGGCGTCGATGCGCCAATCCATCGCCAACGCCATCAGGTTGCGGTGGCCTTGTGTATTGCGTATGTAGGGGTTGAGGTCTTCGTAGGCAACATTGAAGCGATAGCCAAAATCTGCGTTATCACCAAAACGTCCACCCAAATCGGCCGCCATAAGACGGTTGTCACCTGGACCGTAGCTCATGGTCACATCGCGAATCGTTTTTTCGGCCTGTGTCGGCGCGCGTTTGACCACATAGTTCACCAAGCCACCAGGGGCACTGGTACCAGACTGGATACCGCTTGTGCCTTTGAGCAGCTCAATGCGATCTTTGTTGTCCATGGGGATGATGGTTTCTGCCGAAATAGGCAGGCCTTCACGCCGGAAGTTGTAGCGGTTGTCGAGTGCGTAGCCACGCACGCTCAGTTTGTCCCAGTAGGCTGGTAAGTTGTAGCTGTCGCTGACCGATGCATCTAGGCGCAGTGCATCTGTGATGCGTTGCGCGCCAATGTCTTGCAGCGTGTTGGCATTGATGGTGCCAACGCTGATAGGCAGCGCGAGTTGGGGGACGCCATCAAAGCCTGAGATCCGCAATGGAGGTTCGGCAATGATGGTGATTTCGCTAGAGGACTGTTGCGCAAAAGCAGATGAAGTCACAGCGATAGAAAGCAGAACGGCGCTTTGTATCGGAGAGATTTTCAGTTTGCTGATTCGTATGCGCATCCATCAATTTTATTGGATTTGTTACATCCGGAATTGCACTGTGGCTCTGAGTGTGCGGGGTGCTCCAGGGTAGAGGTAGTAGTGTCCAAATTGCTTGGGCGATTCACGCCAGTAGCGCTTGTCCGCTAAGTTGTCTACTGCAAAAGTCCAAGTCGAGGCCACATTGTTAACTTTGGTGTCGTAGTGCGCGGCGGCGTCTAAGGTGGTCCATGCGGGGAGTTGGATGCTGCCGTCTTCGGTGACGCGACGCTCGCCTTCATGTGACACGCGTATGCCTGTGCGCAAACCAGGGATGCTGGTGTAGCGGTATTCGGCCATGCCGCGCAGAACGAATTTAGGGACGTTCAGAGGCGTGGTACCTACAAGACTTGGGTTTTGTGCTACATCAGAAATTTCTGCATGTAACCACTGGGCTGTTGTTCCGAATTTCCATTGGCGCTCTGTCCAGTTTGCGCCGAGTTCGATGCCCTTGTGTGTTTGTTTGCCGTCAAGGTAGCGTGAACTCACGAAACTGGCTGCGTCGTAAACGTCGTAAGTTAAGGGGCGTTGAACTTGAAATAGTGTGGCGTGCCATTGCGCGGCGGATCTTGTAGAGCTCTTTACGCCCATTTCTGACTGACGGCTTCTTCCTATGCCTAACTGTTCCCCGGGGGTATTAAAAGCAGTCGAGTTAGGAACGATCAGTTGTTCGATGCCATGCCCGTGAGAGCCGTAAATATTTAAACCAGCCCATGTTGTGGAGAGCCCTACCCAGGGAAGATTCATATTCCCACTGTATTGAACTGGATTCGTTCCTGCAGGCGCATTCTGAACACTGCTGCGGTTGTACTCAACATGACGCAAGCCGAGCCACAGATTTGTGTTGCCAGTGACCTGTATTTTGTCTTTGACTGAAAACTCAGTACTGTATTCGCTTCGATTGGTATTCGAATAGATCAGACCCGAATTTTCAGCGCCGTAAACACCGCCAGATACATTGGCAGTTGCAACCCAGTTATAAGCTTGCATGGGCGATAGACGATCAAGTTGTCTTTGTCGTTGCATTCCTAGCGTTAAGTCGTGGACAACTGAGCCCGTGTTGATTTGGCCGGACACCTCTGTTTGCAGCGCATCGACCAAGCGACGCTCGTTTTCACTGCGATAGTCGTATAGGTCGTAGTCTCCGTTGCTGTTGTAACTCAAGCCGTTGGGTAAGTTGTTTGTATTGGGGCCGAAACCAAATGTCAGTCTGTCATCCGTCTTCAAACGTTGCGCACCGTATTGCGTTGTCCAACGCCACCCAGCATCCAGCTCTTGACGTACACGTACAGAACCTGTCATGGCATCAAACACACCGGGCAAGCTCCAAGGTTGTCGTGTCAAGTTGATGCGTGGGTCAACTGGGGCGGGTAGCACACCGCCAAGCAAGCTGTAGCCGTTGATGCCAATTTGCTCGCGGTGGGATTGTTCAAATTCAAAATCAATCACAGTGCCTGGCTTCAAGCGCCAGTCCATGGCTAAAGCCACCAAATCGCGATGGCCTTGTGTGTTGCGAATGTAGGGGTTGAGATCTTCATGCGCCACATTGAAGCGATAGCCAAATTCACCGACTTCACCAAAGCGTCCGCCCAAGTCAGCCGCAACAGAGCGGTTGTCACCTTGCCCGTAACTTAGGGTGATATTGCGAATGGTTTGATCCGTGCTGGTGGGCGCACGCTTGACCACATAGTTCACCAGACCGCCGGGTGAGCTGGTACCTGCTTGAATGCCGCTGGTGCCTTTGAGCAGTTCAACGCGTTCTTTGTTTTCCATGGGAATCATGGTTTCCGCGTTGATGGGCATGCCTTCGCGGCGGTAGTTGTAGCGGTTGTCGAGTGTGAAGCCGCGCACGCTCAAGATGTCCCAGTACGCAGGCGAGTTGTAGCTGTCGCTGACGGAGGCGTCTAGGTGTAAGGCATCAGACACACGTCGTGCACCGATGTCTTCCAATGTGGCATTGGTGATGGTGGTGGTAGAAAAGGGTAGCGCTTGTGCGGGCACATCACCAAAACCGGACACGCGAGCGGGCAGCTTGTCGGTGATGGTGATTTGAGTTGTGTTTTGCTGCGCCCAGACGTTAGATGCAATGCAGATGGCCACGGCAGCAGAAATGCGTGTGGCTTTGAAAAATGGCGAATGGTTTGCCATGACGTTTCCTTTAACGTGATGGCAGGTCGGCTGACTTTGAAACGAGTGGATGCTCTGTTGAGTGAAGAGCCTCGTAATAAGACCAAGCTTCCCTGCGCGAGGATTACCTCAAGTCCTTGCGGACTTTGAGACCCACTTTAGGCAGGTCTCAACAGGTTCAAAGGGACTTTCTCAGTCGAAGTCGGTGACGGCTTCAACACCCCTAGCGAATGCGTTATTGCTAACGCGGTATATATTTTATGCGAGTCCGAGCAAGCGGTGCAGCTCGGTTGATGTTGTCGTGTATTGCAGCAGGGTTTTTCGTGTGGGGTGCACGATAGCGGCTGCGCCAAAGGCGGCGAGGGTGGCTTCGTGAAAGCCACACAAGATGAGTTTCTTTTTGCCAGGATAGGTGTTGATGTCGCCCACGGCAAAGATGCCAGGCACATCGGTGGCAAAGCTTTCGGTGTTGACCACCAGTTGCTTGCGCTCCATGGCCAATCCCCAGTTGGCAATGGGGCCGAGCTTGGGGGAGAGGCCCAAGAATGCCAACACATGTTGTGCAGGGCGCTCAATGGTTTGGCCTTCGGGTGTGGCCACTTGAACGGTATGCATCTGATGCGATGTGCTCAGCAGGGCAGTGGGCTGGCCAATTTGCAATTGCAGTGTGCCGCTGGCCACCGCATCACGCATGGCTTGCAACAGCATAGGCTCGGCGGTGAACACATCGCGGCGGTGCATCAGCGTCACGCTTTTAGGTGGTTGTGCTTCGATTGTGAGTTTCAGCACGGCTGCGACGGCCGTTTCTTCGCCGCCCATCACCACCACATCTTGGCCCGCAAAGCGAGATGCATCGCCCAAGCGGTAATGCACGTGCGTGCCTTCAAGTTCTGCGGCACCTTCGACAGCCAGCTTGCGCGCTTGAAATGCGCCCACGCCCGCGGCAATGATTAAGACTTTGCAAACAAAGTGTTGACCTGTCGATGTGCTCACCGTGATGGACCCATCGTCCAAGCGAGTGACTTCAGTCACTTCTTGGTTCAGATGAAACGTCGGCCTAAAAGGTTTAATTTGGGTTTGCAGCTGCGCCACCAACTCACGGCCCGTGCACACAGGGATGCCCGGAATGTCGTAAATGGGTTTGTCTGCGTAGAGCTCAACGCATTGGCCGCCGACATGGGGCAGTGCGTCAATGATGTGGCTACGAATGTCTTGCAGCCCAAGCTGAAACGCTTGAAACAGGCCCACGGGGCCTGAGCCCACGATGACGGCGTCGGTATGAATCGTATTTGCCGAAATCACGGGAGCCGTCATGGGGCTGAGGATGCTGTGCTTAGCGCTTGAGTTCGGCGAGTTTGCCGGTTTTGTCTTTCCACACTTCAGCGTCAGCCAAAGGTGCTTTGCGCTTGGTGATGCTGGGCCAACCGATGAGCGACAGCTCGGCATTGAGCTTGGTCATGTGTTCTTGACCTTCTGGCACATCTTCTTCGGCGTAGATGGCGCTCACAGGGCACTCGGGGATACACACCGCGCAGTCGATGCACTCGTCTGGGTCGATGGTGAGGAAGTTGGGGCCTTCGCGAAAGCAGTCGACGGGACAAACGTCCACACAGTCGGTGTACTTACATTGGATACAGGCTTCGGTGACTACGTGCGTCATGACAATTCATTCAATCGGTAAAAAAGACGGGCAACAGCCGTGCTGCTGTTGCCCAAGCCTTTGATTTTAAACGGGAATCAATTCAGGGCTTTGAGCTGGATCAGTTCACCAACACTGCGCCTGAGGTTTTGTGTGTGGCGGTGTCCACCAACACCAGCGCACCCAAGATGCGCGACTGCGTGAAAGGCAGCGTGACCAAAGGCTCTTGCAAGGCCAAAGTTACGTGACCAATCGCGTTAGGGGCCAGTTCGGTGGCTTCTTCTTCGGCCAAGGTATTCACGTTCAGGCGGTGCACCACGCGTTGCACTTTAGCTTTCACCCAACGGTGGCCATGCAAAGCCCAGTAAACACGGCCAGCCACCAAGGGCTCGTCGTCCATCCACGCGATGGTGGTGTTGAGCTGGCGTTGGCCTTCAGGGCTGCCATCAGCAGCGAGCAACCAGTCACCACGCGACACGTCTACTTCGCGGTCCAACACGATACCAGCGCTGTGGCCAGCGGCCTTGTTTTGTGGCTCGCGTGTGGCCGATAGCACTTGCGACACCACAGCGATTTGGCCGCTAGGGAACACTTTGATAGTTTGGCCGGGCTCGATGGTGCCCGTGGCCACTCGGCCCCAGAACACGCGGCGACCTTGGGTGGTGACGCCAGAGTCGTGGAATTTTTCTACCCACTGCACGGGGAAGCTGAATGCCACTTCGGTTTCGGCAGGCGTGTTGGGCAACTCTTCCAAGATGCTCAATAGGCTGGGGCCTGTGTAACCGCACCAGTCGGTTTGGTCATTGTTTTCGGTAGTCACCACGTTCCAGCCTTTGAGGGCGGACACGGGCACTAGGGCCGTGATGGCAATGCCAGCTTCTTTGGCGAACTTGCGCAAAGCTGCTTCGATGTTTTTGTAAGCCAAGGCTGGGTCTTCCACCGCATCGAGCTTGTTGATGGCAAACACGATAGAAGGCACGCGCAGCAGGTTGACCAGCAGCGAGTGGCGGCGGGTTTGGGGCAGCAATTCAAGGCTTGGGTTTTTCCAATCGAGCTTGATGGCATCGACCAACACCACTGCAGCGTCAGCGCTAGAGGCGGCTGTCACCATGTTGCGGGTGTATTGCTCATGGCCGGGCGCATCACCAATGATGAACTTGCGTACTTCGGTGTTGAAGTAGCGGTAAGCCACGTCAATCGTGATGCCTTGTTCGCGCTCGGCAGAGAGGCCGTCAGTCAACAAAGCGAGGTCAGTTTCTCCCGAGCGTTGCACGCCGGCCAAATGGTCTTGCAACACCGCTTTGGTGTCGACCAACAAGCGGCCAATCAAGGTGCTTTTGCCGTCGTCGACCGAGCCGCAGGTGATGAATTTAAGAGCGTTTTGGGTAGTTGTATTTGTTGTCATCATCAAATTCACCGTCTTAGAAGTAGCCGTCTTTTTTACGCTTCTCCATCGAAGCCTCAGATGTTTTGTCGTCCATGCGTGTGGCGCCGCGCTCGCTCACGTCGGCAGCCAAAGTCTCAATGACGATTTGCTCCGGCGTCGCTGCATCGCTCTCGACCGGGCAAGTGCAAGTGATGTCACCCACGGTGCGGAAACGCACGTCGCGAATTTCTACTTTCTCACCATCCTTCGGAGGGGTGAGTTCGGTCACAGGCACCAACAAGCCGCGGCGGTCCACCACTTCGCGTTTGTGCGTGTAGTAAATCGATGGGAGAGCGATTTTTTCGCGGGCGATGTATTGCCACACGTCGAGCTCGGTCCAGTTGGAGATAGGGAACACGCGGAAGTGCTCGCCAGGCTGCAACTTGTGGTTGAACAAGGTCCACAACTCAGGGCGCTGCGCCTTGGGTTGCCATTGGCCAAAGCTGTCGCGGTGGCTGAAGATGCGTTCTTTGGCGCGTGCTTTCTCTTCGTCACGGCGTGCGCCACCAATGAGGGCGTCAAAGCGGAATTCTTCGATGGCTTCGAGCAAGGTGACCGATTGGTGCACGTTGCGGCTCTCACCAGGATGAGCCAAACGCACCGTGCCTTTTTTCATCGAGTCTTCGACGCTGCGCACGATCAACTCTGCACCGAGTTCTTTGGCACGTGAGTCGCGGAAGTCGGTCACTTCTTTGAAGTTGTGGCCGGTGTCAATCATCAACAGTGGGTAAGGAATGCGGCCAGCACCGAAAGCCTTCTCAGCGCACTTGAGCATGACGAGCGAATCTTTGCCACCCGAGAACAAGAGAGTGGGGCGCTCAAAAGCGGCGGCAACTTCGCGCAAGATGAAGATGGTTTCTTCTTCCAGCGCGTCGAGGTGGGTGTTGCTCAAACTGTGCAACTCGTTTTGGGTTGTAGCGTTCATGACGTTTCTCGGTATCTAACTTTTATTTCTTCACGTGCAAGCCGCACTCTTTGGCGGCTTCGTCTTCCCACCACCAGCGGCCCGCGCGGAACTCTTCGCCTAGGCTGATGGCGCGTGTGCAAGGCGCACAGCCCACGCTGGGGAAAAACTGGTCGTGCAGTGGGTTGTAGTCCACGTTATTGGTGGCGATGTAGTGCCACACATCACCCCAGGTCCACTTGGCCAAGGGGTTGAACTTGCTCAGATTTTTGGTGGTGACTTCGCTGTCGTCTTGCAGTGGCACTTCAGCACGTGCCGCCGATTGTTCTTGACGTAAACCGGTGATCCATGCGCGTTGGCCTTTGAGGGCGCGAGCGAGGGGTTCCATCTTGCGAATGCCGCAGCAGGCTTTGCGCAACTCGATGCTTTTGTACATCGCGTCTTGGCCTTCGGTGCGCACAAACTGGATGACCGATTCATGCACAGGGCGGTACACGTTGATCGTTGCGCGTGAGGTGGCCTCAGTGCGTTCTAGCAAAGCCAAAGTTTCGGTGTGCAGTGCACCGGTTTCAAGCACGAACACCGGAATGTCGAGCTTTAAGCTGTTGATGAGGTGGGTGATGACCACATCTTCCGCGCCTAGGCTAGAGGCTTGGGTGACAGGCGTGAACTCAGCCGCTGCGCGTTGCAGCAAGGCTTGGCTTTCAGCCAGCTTGGCTGAAAAGTCTTCACTGGCGCGTGCGTTCAAAGTGGTGGCTTTGGACTGGCCGTTGGCAGACAAAAATGAACTGGTGCTCATGGTGTTTGCCTGCTTAAGCCACGCGGGCAAATTTAGGTTCGGCAGTGACGGCATCGCCTTGGTAGAAGGCTTTGTAGTGCGTCAGCAGCTTCTCGCCGTGGGCCGCATCTTGGTCATCACGCAGCACGGCACTTGAGAAACCACTGCGTTGCATTTGTAGCAGTTGGTCAATCAACACATCGCCATGGGCGCGGATGTCGCCGGTGAAGCCGCGGCGGCGCAGCACAAACGCTTGGCTGAAAGCGCGGCCATCGGTGAACTTAGGAAAGTTGAGGTCGATGCGTTCCAAGCCTTCGAGGTCGAGGGTTTGCACGTCCACGTCGTTGGCCAAGGCGCGTGCGTTGGCACCTTCAGAGGTGTGTTGGGTGATGATTTGCAGGCTCATAATTCTTCTCGTATCGGGTTCAGGCTTAGGCAGCGCGTGCTGTGGTGTTACGGGCCGAGTTGGCCGCGGCTTTGAACACATCAAAGCCCACACGGTTCAAGGTGCGTGCAAAGGTTTCGTTCGTTTCGCGCTTGTCACGGTACACATCCAGCACAGCTTCCACCACATCCACCACTTCGGCAGCGGCGAACGATGGGCCAACCACTTTGCCGGCTTTGGTGGGGCCGCTCAAGAACGAGCCGTCAGATCCGCCGAGGGTGACTTGGTACCACTCTTGGCCGTCTTTATCCACACCCAAGATGCCGATGTGGCCGCTGTGGTGATGGCCGCAAGAGTTGATGCAACCGCTGATGTGCAGGTCGATGTCGCCCAAGTCAAACAACTCGTCGAGGTCTTGGTAACGCTCGGTGATGGCGGCGGCAATGGGCAACGAACGGGCGTTGGCCAAGGCGCAGTAGTCGCCGCCGGGGCAGGCAATCATGTCGGTCAGCAAATGCACATTGGCGCGGGCAAAGCCTGCGGCTTTGGCAGCTTGGTACAGCTCGGCCAATTGGTCGATGCGCACCCAAGGCAGGACCAAGTTTTGGTCGTGGTTCACACGCACTTCACCTGAGCTAAATTTCTCGGCCAAGTCTGCAGCAATGGCCAGTTGGTCAGCCGTTGCATCGCCTGGGGCTTGGCCCAAACGTTTGAACGACAGGGTGACGACGCGCAGGCCAGGGTTCTGGTGGCTGGTCACGTTTTGTTGCAACCAGCGGGTAAATTCTTTGTCAGCCTTGGCTTGTGCGAGCAAGGCTTGTTCAGCTTTCTCTTGCGCTTCGTCAGGTACCACATCGACGGGGGGCGACACAAAACAGGCGCTCACGCGGTCGAGTTCGCTTTGTGGAATGGTGTGGTGTGCGCCGCTTTCCAAGATGCGGTCAAACTCTTCGTTGACTTCGTCAAAGTAGCGTTGGCCTTCGGCCTTCACCAAAATTTTGATACGTGCTTTGTAGATGTTGTCGCGACGGCCCCAGCCGTTGTACACGCGCACCACGGCTTCGAGGTAGTTGATGATTTGGTTCCAAGGCAAGAACTCACGAATCACGGTGCCAGTGATGGGCGTGCGACCCATGCCACCACCCACGTAAATTTTGAAGCCCACATTGCCTTCGTCATCACGCAGCAAGCGCAGGCCAATGTCGTGCCACTCAATCGCAGCGCGGTCTTCGGTAGCGCCGGTGATGGCGATTTTGAATTTGCGGGGCAGGTACGCGAACTCAGGGTGCAAGGTGCTCCACTGGCGCAGCACCTCTGCGTAAGGGCGTGGATCGACGTCTTCGTCCACCGCAATACCGGCACGCTCGTCGCTGGTGATGTTGCGAATGCAGTTACCGCTGGTTTGAATGCCGTGCAGGTTGACGCTGGCCAACAGTTCCATCACATCTGCGCTTTTGTCCAAAGGAATCCAGTTGAACTGCACGTTTTGGCGCGTGGTGAAGTGGCCGTAGTTGGTGGTGAGCTTCGGCGCGTCAATGCCACCAATCTTGTCTTGTGTGCTTTGGGCTCGTTCGATCAATTCAGCTGAAGGTGTGTCGTAATCGCGGGCGATTTGGGCCAACACACGTAACTGTGCGCTGTTGAGTTCGCCGTAAGGCACCGCCACGCGCAGCATGGGTGCGTAGCGTTGGACGTACCAACCGTTTTGCAAACGCAATGGGCGGAACTCGTCGTCACCCAACTTGCCAGCCAAGTTGCGCTCGAGTTGATCGCGGTACTGCGCAGCGCGGGCTTTGATGAACTCTGAATCGAAGGCGGTGTATTGATACATCTAAGAACTCACACGAAAAATTAAGCAAAAACCAACTTGCTGCCAGCCCAAGCCAGCAACACAGAAAGAATGGAACGAATGACACGCTCAGGCGTTTTGTGGGTCAAGCGTGAGCCCAACCAAATGCCCGGCAAGGAGCCTGCGAGCAACAGGCTCAACAAAGGCCAATCAACTGAACCCAACGACGCATGCCCCAAGCCTGCCACCAAGGTCAGCGGCACGGCATAGGCAATGTCAGCCGCCACGATGCGAGACAGCGGCAACTGTGGGTACAGGATCATAAGCACTGTCACACCAATGGCGCCCGCGCCTACGGAAGTCAGGGTCACCAGCGTGCCAATGATGGCGCCAAACAGAATGGGCAAGGCCCAGTGGCGTGGTTGTGTAGCTTCATGCAGATTTTCTTCGGCCAGCACCACTGGCGCTTGTTTGCCGCGAATCACCTTGTAGAGCATGGCCGTGGCCGTCAGCAGCAGGGCAGCGCCCAAGGTGACGGTCATCACTTTCTGTACGGCTGGGTCGGAAGGGCCAATGTTGTGCAGCACCCAAAGGGTAACGCCCGCAGCAGGGATGCTGCCCGCGCATAACGAAATGACAACGCGCCAAGGCACGATGCGCTGGCGTGCAAAGCTCAATGTGCCACCGGCTTTGGTAAAGGCGGCAAACAGCAGGTCGGTGCCCACAGCCATATAGGGCTTGACATCAAAGAAGAAAATCAAAATGGGCGTCATCAATGAGCCACCGCCCACACCTGTCAAACCCACGATCAGGCCCACAAAAAAGCCAGCGAATACGAAACCAAAATCTTGCATGGCATGAACTGTAGGTGTTCTTTATGCCAAAACAAACGATTTGTTTGTTCTACATATATGCCAAATTGGAATAAAGGGTGTGGGTTTGGCTGTTAGCGAATGTATTGCTCGCAGTTTTTGCGCTTTTTCTCATCGGAGATGCGTTTGCAATATTTCACGTCGTTGTTGACTTTGGCCATGCATTTGTTCTGCAAGTCGTTATTGCCAATGCGTGTGCAGAACTCTTGCTTGTTGGCATCGATGGCTTGGCAATAGGCTTTTTTATCTTTGTCTTGAATGCCGTTGCAACCGGCGTAATCTTCGGTTTGAGAATAGCCTTTGGTGGTTGCACCCATGGCTTGAGCGCAAATGGTCAAAACAAAGAGGGCGACAAAGTGTTTCATAAAAGCTCCCACGATTGAAGTGATGATTCAATGCGTGCAAACAGTGGTCTTTGCGAAGGGGTTTCCGACAAGCACTGGTGCATGATCGTTTTCACATCGGCCAAGTTTTCAAGCGCATCACATGCATCACAATGTGCCAGCAATTCTTCCAACAAGCAACCCAAAGCGCGAACCTCTATACGTTGCAAGCCCTCGGCCAGGGTCTGGTCTTGTTTTGAGAAGAATGACGCGGCACCTAAGTCACCTAATCGTGCATCGCCCTCAGGGGCACACAAAATATTGTGTCCATAAAAATCACCATGCATCAGCCCTTGGTCGTGCAAATGACGCATGGCAGAGGTCAGCCCCAGCGCCCATCGGCGCACCGTGCTGGATTTGATGCTTGTGTGAGCGTCATACACATCGCGTGTGCAGCTTGCCAAGCTGGGCGGGTTGGCTAAGTTGATGAACTCTGGGTCAATCAGCGGCATGACCAAGGCTTGCTGATTGCTGGGGTGCCCACTGACACGGGCTATGGCCGACACCAAATGCGGGTGCTTGCCCGCGTGCATGCAGGCAGCCATTTCGCAGTCCGGCAAGCCATCGCTGGTGACAGCGCCTTTGAACAGCTTCACGGCAACGGCTTGCGTTCCCTCATCGTGATGCAGCACTGCTTGATGAATCACGCCTGATGCACCTTCACCCAGTTGGTGTTGTAGTTGCAAGTTTGACCAAGCGATTGGTGGTGTGGGTGCATGGGCTAAAGCTTGTGCTTTTAGTGCGTTTGTGAAAGGGTTGCCGGCAAATGCCAGCCAAGTCAGGCGTGGCATCTGCAAGAGCCATTCAGGCAGCTCGGTCAGCTGGTTGGCTGAAATTCGCAGCAGCTCTAAGCGTGTGCAGTTGGCCAGCTCGGCAGGCAAGCTGCGCAGCTGATTGCCCGCAAGCATGAGCTTTTGCATATGGGTGCATTGACCCACTTCAGCAGGTAGTTCGGTCAGTGCGTTGTCGGTCAAGATGAGCCAGCGCAAGAGCGGTGGCAAAGCTTTGGGCGATACATGTGCAATGCGGTTGGCCTTGAAACCAATCATGCTCAGTTGCTGGCATTGGCCCAGCACTTGAGGCAATTCGGTGAATGGGTTGTCAGAGCAAAAAATCACGCGCAGCTTGTGCAAGCGTGGCAAGTCATCGGGCAGGGCGTGCAGCTGATTGCCAGATAAATCTAAGATTTCCAGCGAGTCGGCGAGATCAAAAATCTCATGTGGAAATTCGGTCAAACCGCAGCGCAGTTGTAGGCGTTGGATGCCTGCCAGTTCGCCATTTCGCAGTTGCTCAAGTGTGTGCATGGTTTACAAAGGAATCAATTTAACAGCCAAGCCGACCAAGGCACACAAGGCGATGACTTCCATCACATTGCGTTTGTATTTGAACAAAGCCACTGCTGCGGCGATCGCTATCAGTGCTGAATGAACATCGAACGCTCCCTCAAAACCTTCAGGCCACAGCAGGTGATAGCCAAAAAATAAGGCGAGGTTGAGCACCACGCCCACCACGGCAGTGGTGATGGCGGTGAGTGGTGCGGTGAACTTGAGGTTGCGGTGCGTGCTCTCGACCAAGGGACCACCGGCCAAGATGAAGATGAACGACGGCAAAAACGTGAACCACGTCACCAAGCAAGCCGCCAATGCGCCTGCGGCGAACAAACTCTCAGGCCCGAGCAAGGCTTTGACATAACCACCAATGAACGCCACAAACGCCACCACCATGATCAGTGGGCCGGGTGTGGTCTCGCCCAAGGCCAAGCCATCCATCATTTGTGTGGGCGTGACCCAGCCAAACTGACTCACAGCGCCTTGGTACACATAGGGCAGCACGGCATACGCGCCACCAAAGGTGAGCAATGCAGCCTTGGTGAAGAACCAACCCATTTGCGTGAAGCTGTGCGCCCAGCCAAACACCGCACACAACACGCCCATGGGCACAGCCCATAGCGCAGCGCCTGCCACCAATACTTGCGCCAACCCCGTAAAGCTGAAATGCGCGTGTGCGGGTGGTGGCGTGTGGTCGTCAATCAAAGCGGGCCCATAGGAGGCATTCGATGCCGCATGACCACCGCCTGTCTGAAAGGTGTGAGGTGACACACGGCCCCCCACATAACCCACGGCAGCTGCCAGCCCGACGATGAGCGGAAAAGGTACATCCAGCGCAAAGATGGCTACAAACGATGCAGCGGCGATGGCCCACAGCGTGTTGTTTTTTAATGCGCGCGACCCAATGCGATGCGCCGCTTGCACCACGATGGCCGTGACTGCTGGCTTGATGCCAAAGAACAAGCCTGCAATCCAAGGCACATCACCGAGCGCGATGTACACCCACGACAGCGCAATGAGGATGAGCAGAGAAGGCAACACAAACAATGCACCGGCCACCACACCGCCCCAACGCTTGTGCATGAGCCAGCCGATGTAGGTCACCAGTTGTTGTGCCTCTGGGCCGGGCAACACCATGCAGTAATTGAGCGCGTGCAAAAACCGTCGCTCAGACAACCAACGACGGCGCTCGACCAGCTCTTGGTGAAGGATGGCAATTTGCCCCGCAGGCCCACCAAAGCTGATGAAGCCAAGCTTGAGCCAAAACCAAAAAGCTTCAGTCATGCTCACGGGGGCAGGCGCAATTTGTTGGCTTGCTGTCTGCTCCGTGTGCGTGTCGTTTGGGACTTGGGTCATGTGAATGGTGAGCTAGGGCGGTGTCGTTTTTGGGTTGCGGTGCATCCGTTCAAGCTTTTGGCTTGAAGCGTGTGGCATCAAGAAATTTAGCCAATCGCGTCTCAATGGGCAAAGGCTCGCCATGCCATTGTGCGGCGAGCAATTCACCGCATAGCAAGCCCAGGGTCAAACCCCGCGAGCCCATCGCGGCATTCATGTACAAGCCCTCGGGCGCGTTGGGTACGCGCCCCGTCATGGGCAAGCGGTCATGCACACCGCAGCGCACACCGGCCCAGCCGTGTACGCGTGGTGCATCTGTGCCGACCGTTGCAAACAAGGGGGCAAGTGCTTCTGCTGTGTCTGGCTCTAGCGCTTTCAAGCGTTCTAAGTTCTCGGCATGGTCGGCATCGAGCAATCGTGCATCGCCATTGATGCGGTCATACGTGGCACCTGTGTACCAAGCGAGGCCATCGGGCGATGTGATGTTGTGCACAAAGCTGCCATTGCCATTCACAGGCGTGGCGGGCATGTGCGAGCCTGCAGGCACATCGGCCATCAAGCCCCAAGAGACTTGCCCGCGCAGTGGGTTGATGCGTGGGGCGCTGCCGTCGGTTGTGGCAGTGGCGATGAGTGCCGCAGAGCCTGGACCTGCGGCTAACACCACACGCGAAGATTCAGCCAGCACCCTACCGTCTTGCAGCACTTGCCATTGGGTTGTGTGGGTGTTTTCAGACGGCCCGACGCATGTCAATGCATCAGCTTTCGCACGACCTTGCCAATGAATATTGGGGTGCTCAAGCAAGGCACGCACCAACTGCACAGGCCGCAGCCATGCACCGCGTGGATGCCAATACGCATCGTCGGGGGCGGGTGGTGGTGCTTTGTGTGTCCAGTCATTCGCGGTGTCGGCGTCTGCGCCAAGCCAAGTCAGCGGTACGCCGCCACGTCTTGTTTTGCCAGGCAAGCGGCGTTCGCGCACGCCAGTGCATCCCCAATCCACGCCTTCGGTCAGCAACACGCGCATGGTTTGCTCCATGAGCCGCAAGCCCGCGCGTGAGAGGCGCGACACGCCACTGTCGTCGTGCGAGGTGTGTGGCGCTACAACGCCCACTGGCAAGCCGGATGCGCCTGAGGCTGGCTCGCCTCCGGCCTCGAGCACCGTCACTTGCCAGCCGCGTTCTGCGAGTGCGCGTGCTGTGCCTGCGCCTGCAATGCCAGAGCCGATGATGGTGACGGTGCGTGCTTCTAGATCAGGTGCGTCAACGGGTGGCGTACATGGCCCTGTGGGGTGCGTGCGTAGCACCTCGGCAAACTCGGGCCACGCCTCATGCGCGCCCACACACAGAGTGAGTATCAAGCGTGCATCACTTGCCAGCGAGTGTTTCAGTGCAAACCGCAAACGGTGTATGCCGGGCAACAAGCCCCAGCATTGCTCTGCCAGTTGTTGGGCGAGCGGCAAAAGTTCGGGGTGCGTTGCAGCAGCACTTAGCGCTGCATTTGCTTGCAACGGCTGCGCGGTGTGTGCCACCACATGCAGGTGAGTTGGGCGTGCGGTATCAGCCGCCCAGTCATGCCACAGACGTAGAAAAGCCCGCTCGTCAAAGCTGGCTTGGGTGTGGCACCAGCTGCTACAGCCGTGCCATTCGTTCTCGCTGACCACGCAGGGTTGCAGCGCGATCAGGCGCTTGGCGGCACGTAGCCTTGCACGGCGTCAGCGCCATCGCCAAAGAAATGTTTTTCCATTTGGCGCTTGAGGTATTCACGCGCGCGCAGGTCGGCCAAGTTCAATCGGTTTTCGTTGACCAACATGGTTTGTTGCTTGATCCAATCCGCCCACGCTTGCTTGCTGACGCTTTCCCAAATGCGCTTGCCCAACTCGCCTGGGTACGGTGGCAAATCGAGGCCCTCTGCTTCGGTGCCGAGTTTGATGCATTGAACGGTGCGTGACATGTGATGTGCTTCTCTTTGATGAGGGTTAAAAACTGCAGCCAAGACTGTAGCAATGTTTGCTTAGGCTTTTTGGCTGTCAGGGCTTAAATGACTTTGAAATGGTGCGTCCCATCGCGGGCCAGCTGATCGACCAAGCCAAATTCCCAGTCGAGGTAGCCTTGCATGGCTTCTACGGGGTTATTGGTGCCTTCATACGGGCGGCGGTAGCGGTCCACGCGCTCCACCGCCATTTGGTGATCGCCTGTTTGCAGCTTGCCACCTGCGGCCAGCCATGCATCGTTGCCGCCTTCTAGCCATACGACTTCGATGCCCGCTTTCACAGCGGCTTGCACCTCGGGCACGGCAAAGCGTGACACGCTGCCGTTTTGGCAGGTCAGCACATAGCGGTGGCCTTTGTGTGCGGCGGTGAGTGAGTCTTTGAGTTGCGTGCGCAGCACCCACCATGCGCTGTGAATGTGGCCTTGGATGTATTGGGCGCTGGTGCTGAAGTCGAGCACCACGGTATGGCTGTTGCGGTCGGCCAACCAAGCTTTGACTTTGGCCACATCGACGGCGGGCACTTTGCCTTGCGGCTCAGGCAAACGCAACGGCGGCACGTTGGTGTGTTTGAAATCTTCAGCAGTGAGGCCTGCCACCACATACACCTCCCAACCCATTTGGGCCAGCCACGAAGCGCTCATGTTGGCGCGTGTGCCATCGGTGTCGCACAGCACCAAGCGTGCGCCGCGCACGGCGGCTTGGTGGTCGGTCTCTTGCACCAGTTGGCCACCGGGGGCGCTACGTGCACCGGCCACATGGCCAGCTGCGTATTCTTGGGGTGTGCGCACATCAAAGAAGTAGGTTGTGCGTGTGTTGTCGGCCAACCATGTGTTGAGCTCGTCCATGCGCACACGTTTCACGCCAGCACGCATGGCCACGGCAAAGGCGCTGGCGGCGGCTTTGGTGCGCATGGCATCGTCCACTTCTGGAAAATGTTCTTTCGCACCTTTGACCAGCTCTTGACCCGCCAGTGTCCAGCCAATCGTGCCGTTGCGCAGCGCGCTCACGGGGTTAGGAATGCCAGAGTTGATGAGCGACTGCGTGCCAATGATGCTGCGTGTGCGACCCGCGCAGTTGACGATGATGCGGGTGGTCGCGCTGGGCGCGAGTGCACGCGCACGCAACACCAGCTCGGCCCCAGGCACGCTGATGCCGCTGGGAATACTCATGGTTTGGTACTCGTCAAAACGGCGAGCGTCCATCACCACCACATCGGCTTTTGAATCGATGAGGGCTTTGACTTCTTGTGCTGAGAGCGAAGGCGTGTGGCGTTTGGATTCAACCAACTCACCAAACGATTTGCTGGGCACGTTGACATCGCGAAACACTTCGCCGCCTGCGTCTTGCCAACCTTGGAGGCCACCTGCCAGAAGATGCACGTTGGTGTAACCCATGCGTTTCAAAGTACGGGCAGCGGGCAGGGCGAGGTCGTCGCCATTGAAGGCTGCGCCGTACACCACGATGAAGGTGTCGAGGCGTGGGATGCGCGTCCATGCATCGGCTTCGATGCGGCCCAGTGGCAGGTTAGCAGCGAACAGCGGGTGGCACTGGGCGAATGGGTCTTCCTCGCGTACGTCGAGGATGGCGATTTCTTGGCGTTGCAAGAGGGTTTCGCGAATTCGGGCGAATGCCGCGAGTGGGAATTCAAGCGGCGCTTCTGCCTTGGCATTGCTGTAGCCAGAAATGAAATCTTTCACCGTGCCATCTTCATGGAACACATGGCGGCTCACTTTGCCGATGTTGGCACCGTACACATGGATGCTGATGGATGTTTGGTCGGCGTGCGCATTCCACACACGGTGCACATCGCCAATGGTGGGCGACACGGCTTCGACGTCACCCGCTTCGAGGCGGCTTTGTTCGCCGCTGGGTTGCCACTGGCCTTGTGGTGTTTTGGCAAAGTGCTGGCACAACTCAGCGCCGCGCAGCATGCCAATCATGCCCCACACCGTGTGGTCATGGATGGGCGTGGCTTGGCCTGGGCCCCACACAAAGCTCACCACTGAAAAACGGTCATCGGGGTCGGCGTAGAGCAAAAACTGTTGGTAACGCTCGGGGTTGGGCTGGGCGTATTCAGCGGGGAGCCAATCGTCTTTCGCCACCAGTTCGGCCAACAGAGGTTTGCCGCTTGCCAAGATGGCGACTTCGTCAGTGGTGCTTTTGAGCAGGGCATCCAGCTGGGTGACGAAGTTGTGTAAACGGGGTGTATCGGCGAGTTGTGGTGTACGTAAAGTCATGACTTGTCTCTGGTTTTTTGGCTGATGGGCCAATACCGCCATTGTTTCACAGCGACAATTGAACTTAGCCCCTTTGGAGACAGTTTGTGTTTGTAAATTTTCTAGATCATCCCCGTCGCATTTGGTTGTTCATCTTGCTGACCTGTGTGGGGCTGTTGTCGTTTGGCATGTATTTGCAGCATGTGGTGGGCTTGGTGCCTTGCCCCATGTGCATCGTGCAGCGCTACGTCATGGTGCTGATGGCTTTGGTGGCGGTGTTGGGTGCGGGCTTGCCCGGACGCAAGACGGCGCTGATTGCGGGCAGTTGGCTGGTGGTGTTGGGCGGTGGTGGTGCGTATGTGGCAGCTCGCCAAACATGGCTGCAGTGGTACCCGCCTGAGGTGGTGTCGTGTGGCCGTGACTTCTACGGCATGATCGAAACCTTTCCGTTACAACGCGCCATTCCGATGATTTTCAAAGGTGGCGGTGATTGCTCGAAAGTCGACTGGACGTTTTTGGGCGGCTCGATTGCCAACTGGTCGTTTGTGGCGTTTGTGGGCTTAGCCTTGTTGGCCTTGGCTACGGTGGTGCGCGTGCTGCGCAATCCCGTGGTGGATGACATCGATGTGGACGAAGGCGACGCCGCAGATGCCACGCCAGAAACCAAGAAAGACGATAAATTTTTAGGTGCTTGAGCTGACGGATTCGTCAATCAACACATCAAAAAGAAACGGGGCTTGATAGCCCCGTTTTTTATGACAGTTTCTTCACCAGAACCAAGCTCTTGCGGTCGGTGTTGTATTTGCGTTTGCGTGCTTCGGGCAGCCAGTCGGGGTCAACTTGCACAAAGCCGCGTTTCAAGAACCAATGCTTGGTGCGCGTGGTCAACACAAAAATGCTCTTGAGGCCTTTGTTGCGTGCGCGGTGTTCAATGCGCTTCAAGACCTTCTCGCCATCGCCTTGGCCTTGTGACTGAGGCGACACGGTGAGCGCTGCCATCTCAGCGGTTTGCGCTTCGGGGTACGGGTAGAGAGCCGCGCAGGCAAAGATCACGCCGTCATGCTCAATGACGGTGTATTGGCCCACATCGCGCTCAATCTCGTTGCGGTCACGCTTGACCAGCGTGCCGTCTTTTTCAAACGGTTCAATCAGTTGCAAGATGCCGCCCACGTCTTCGTGCGTGGCTTCGCGCAGTTCTTCCAGCTTCTCGTCCACCACCATGGTGCCAATGCCGTCGTGCATGTACACCTCCAGCAGCAGCGAGCCATCGACTGCAAACGGCAAGATGTGGCTACGCTCCACGCCCGTCTCGCAGGCTTTCACGCAATGCTGCAAGTAAAACGCGATGTCTGAAGGGTTGGTGGTGTGGGGCAGAGTGGCCAGCAGTTTTTTGGCGGCGTCCAGTGGCAGCTCGGTGTCGATGGGGTTGTCGTCGCTGGCGGGCTCTGCGGGGTGGATGCGAATGCCCGGTGTCTCGGTGACAAAAATCAGCTTGTCGGCTTGCAAAGCAGTGGCGACCGAGGTGGCCACTTCTTCCATGGTGAGGTTGAACGCTTCGCCCGTGGGGGAGAAGCCGAAGGGGGAGATGAGCACCATCGAACCCGCAGCCAAGGTTTGGGTGATGCCAGCCACGTCCACCTTGCGCACCAGGCCTGAGTGTTGGAAGTCCACACCGTCCAGAATGCCCACGGGCCGTGCGGTGATGAAGTTACCTGAAATCACGCGCACCGTCGCACCGGCCATGGGCGTGTTGGGCAGAGCTTGGCTGAAGGCGGCTTCAATTTCAAAACGCAGTTGGCCAGCGGCTTCTTGCGCGCAGTCGAGGGCCACGCCGTCGGTGATGCGCATGCCGTGTGAGTACTGTGGCACGTGGCCTTTGGCAGCGAGCTGTTCGTTCACCTGTGGGCGAAAGCCATGAACCAACACAATGCGTACGCCCATGCTTTGGATGAGCGCCAAGTCTTGCGCCAAGTTGGGCAGTTTGCCTGCAGCAATGGCCTCGCCCGCGATACCGACCACAAAGGTCTTGCCGCGATGCATGTGAATGTAGGGCGCGACCGAACGGAACCAAGGCACAAAGGTGAAGTCAAAAACGGCGGACATGTGGGCTGGTTTGTGGCGGGTAAAGGGTTGAGCGTTCTGGCTGTGAGCCGGACGGGGATAATTGCGGATTGTCTATCAAGTTAGTGCCTGTTTTGTCCACGCCCGTTCCCTTCCAGATTGAATTTCCAGAATCGTTGCCCGTCTCGGCAAGACGCGAGGAAATCATGGCTGCCATGCAGGCCCACCAAGTGGTCATTGTGTGCGGCGAAACGGGCTCTGGCAAAACCACGCAGCTGCCCAAAATGGCGCTCGCTCTGGGGCGCGGGCAAGGCAGGGAGCTTGGCCCTAACTCCAAGCCTGGTCAGCGCAAGCAGATCATCGGTCACACCCAGCCCCGCCGTATTGCTGCCAGCTCAGTGGCCAAGCGCATTGCTGAAGAACTCAAAACTCCGCTGGGCGAGGTGGTGGGCTACAAAGTGCGCTTCCAAGATCGGCTGAGCAAAGACGCCTCGGTCAAGCTCATGACCGACGGCATTTTGCTAGCCGAGACGCAAACCGATCCGCTGCTCAAAGCCTACGACACCATCATCATTGACGAGGCCCACGAGCGCAGCCTGAACATTGACTTTTTGCTGGGCTACTTGCGCGAAATCTTGCCGCGCAGGCCGGACCTGAAAATCATCGTCACCTCAGCCACGATTGATGCCGACCGCTTTGCGCAGCACTTTGCGTCAGCCAAAGGGCCAGCGCCGGTTCTGATGGTGTCGGGCCGCACCTTCCCCGTGGAGATGCGCTACCGCCCGTTTGAAGAAAAGCGCGACTACGACCTGAACAACGCCATTGCCGACGGCGTGGACGAGCTGTGGAGCAACCCATCTCAGCAAGGCGACATCTTGGTGTTCTTACCTGGCGAGCGCGAAATTCGCGAAGCGGCCGACCACCTGCGTGCGCACCTGAGCCACAGCCCTGTGCTGCGCGGGGCCGATGTGTTGCCGTTGTTTGCCCGACTGTCGCAAGCCGAGCAAGATCGCGTGTTTGACAGTCACAACGATCGCCGCATTGTGCTGGCCACCAACGTGGCCGAAACCTCGCTCACCGTGCCCGGCATTCGCTATGTAATTGATGCAGGCACTGCACGCGTCAAGCGCTACAGCTGGCGCAGCAAGGTGGAGCAGCTCATGGTCGAGCCTATCAGCCAAGCCGCAGCCAACCAACGCGCAGGCCGTTGCGGTCGTGTGGCCAACGGTATTTGCATTCGCTTGTACGACGAGGTGGATTTCAACGGTCGGGCTAAATTTACCGACCCCGAAATTTTGCGCAGCTCGCTCGCGGGCGTGATCTTGCGCATGAAGTCGCTGCACTTGGGCGATGTGGAACGTTTTCCGTTTTTGGAAGCGCCACGCCCCAAAGCCATTGCCGACGGTTACCAACTGCTGAGCGAACTTGGCGCGGTGGATGACACCAACGAGCTCACGCCGATGGGACGTGAGTTGTCCAAGCTGCCACTCGACCCCCGTGTGGGCCGCATGATTTTGGAAGCGCGTGACCGCAATGCTTTGGACGAAGTGCTCATCATTGCCTCGGCCCTCAGCGTGCAAGACGTGCGCGACCGCCCGATGGAAGCGCAAGCTGCGGCCGATCAAGCACACGCCAAGTTTGACGATGACCGAAGCGAGTTCAGCGGTTACCTCAACCTCTGGAAGTGGCTAGAAAACTCACGCGGCGGCAAGCCCCATTTGCCTGCCAGCATGAAGCAGCAAATTGCCATCAAGCAGCCGCAAAGCAAACAAGGCGCAGTGAAGGTGGGAACTACGGGCGTACCCACCGAGCACAAGCTGAGCAACCGCCAATACGAAGCACTGCTGCGTCAAAACTTCATCAACGTGCGCCGCGTGCGCGAATGGCGCGACACGCACACCCAGCTGCTGACGGTGGTGACCGAGCACAAATGGCGCATCAACACCTTGCCTGCCAGCTACGACCAACTTCACTTGTCGATGTTGGCAGGTTTGTTGGGCAACGTGGGCTGCAAGCTGGAAGACGACGAAGCGTATTTGGGCGCACGCGGCATCAAGTTTTACCGCCACCCCGGCGCGCACTTGCGCAAGAAGCCTGGCCGCTGGATTGTGGTGGCCGAGCTGGTGGAAACCACACGCTTGTTTGGCCGTGGCATTGCTGCGATGGAGCCGCAGTGGCTCGAACAGGTGGGCGGCCATCTGCTGAAAAAACAATTGCTCGACCCGCATTGGGAAAAGAAAGCAGGCGAGGTCAAAGCGCTAGAGCGCGCCACGCTTTACGGCTTGGTGGTTTACAACGGCCGCCGCGTGAGCTACAGCAAGGTAGACATGGTGGGCGCTCGCGAAATTTTCATTCGCGAAGCCTTAGTGGCGGGCGAGCTAGACACCAAACTGCCATTCCTCGCGGCCAACCAAAAGCTCATCGCGCAAGTGGAAGAGCTAGAACACAAATCGCGTCGCCAAGACGTGTTGGTGGACGACGCGCTCATCTACGCGTTTTACGACCAGCAGTTGCCAGACGATGTGTGCAGCTTGGTCACGCTGGAGCATTGGTACCGCGAAGAGGTCAAACGCCAGCCCAAGTTACTGTGCTTGAGCCGAGACGAGTTGATGCGCCATCAAGCGGCGGGCATCACCACGCAAGCCTTCCCTAAGCACATCAGATTGGGTGGTACCGATTGTTTGGCTACTTACTTGCATCAGCCGGGTGATGCCCGTGACGGCGTGACGGTCACCGTGCCGCTGTTTGTGCTTAACCAAGTCAGCGAAGATCGCTGCGAGTGGTTGGTGCCTGGTTTGTTGAAAGACAAAATTCAAGCGCTGCTCAAAAGCCTGCCCCAACGCCCGCGTAGCCGCTTTGTGCCGTTACCCGAGTCGGCGGCGCGTTTGGCCCAAGAGCTGTCGCAGCCCGAGGTGTTTGGCACAGGCAGCTTGACCGATGTGTTGCTGAAAAAAGCACGTGACGAAACCAGCCTCGACATCAAGCGTGCGGACTTCAAACTCGACATGCTCAGTCCGCATTTGTTCATGAACCTGTTGGTGGTGGATGAGCACGGCCGTCAGTTGGGGATGGGGCGCAACCTCGGTGCGCTTAAGGGCGAGTTGGGGGCTAAGGCGCGTGGGGCGTTTCAGGCTTTGGCAGCGTTGAAAGGTGTTGGCACTATGAGTTCAGGCACTGGTGTGGGCGCTGGCGATGCAGCGGCGTCGAACGCTGATGTGCAGCGGGCTCCTCATGCCTCTCAGAAATCGTCACCCGCTGCCCCTCAGCGTTCGACGCCTTCGGCTGCCGCTGCGTCTACTTCTCCTGCCAATCAGCGCTACACCAGCTGGACGTTTGGTGAGTTGCCTGAGCTGATGGAAATTCAACGTGGCAACCAAACGCTCATTGGTTTTCCGGCGCTGGTGGACGGCCTCGACGCGGTGACCATCGAAGTGTTTGATGAGCCTGAGGTGGCCGCTACCAAACACCGCGCTGGCTTGCGCCGTTTGTTTGCATTGCAGATCAAAGATGCACTCAAGTACCTTGAGAAGAACATTCCCGATTTGCAAAAAATGGCGGTGGCCTACATGCCGCTAGGCATGGCGGATGAACTCAAAGCGCAGATCATCGACGTGGCGCTGGACCGTGCTTTTTTGCTTGACCCACTGCCCAACGATGAAGCGAGTTTCAAAAAACGCATCGACGAAGGCCGTGGTCGACTCACGTTGATTGCCAATGAAGTGGCCCGTTTGGCTGGTGTCATCTTGATTGAATTTGCCACCGCGACACGCAAAATCAAAGACACCAAAAATGCGCCTGATGCCACGGCTGATTGCACCCAACAACTGCAACGTTTGGTGCCCAAAAACTTCATGGTGGCCACGCCGTGGCTGCAACTGCAACACTTTGCACGCTACCTCAAAGCCATCACCTTGCGCCTAGACAAATACCGCGCCGACCCCGCGCGCGATGCTCAACGCTTGGCCGAGCTCAAGCCGCAAGAGCAGCGCTACTGGCGCTTGGTGGCCGAGCGCAAAGGCGCAGTGGATGACCGTATGTTGGAATTTCGTTGGCTGCTAGAAGAGCTGCGCGTGAGCTTTTTTGCGCAAGAGCTGCGAACCCCGCAGCCCGTGAGCATCAAGCGGTTGGAAAAGGCTTGGGGGCAGTTGACGTATTGAGCTTACGTTGGCGCTGCGTAGGGGTGTTTGATTAGCCCCGCATCGGCCCTGGTTTGGTGAGCACCGTCAACGCTTCCCAAAATGGCGTAGGTTGTTTGCGTGCTTTGGGGTTGCTGGGCAGCACGTAGCGGCTGCCTGCAGGGAGCAGGTGCAGTTGTAGGCCTAGCATCTCGAGCTTGTCGTCGTCTTCGATGCTCTCGCGGTTGCTGCGCATGCGGCGAGGGTCAACCAAAGTGACGGATCCTTTGCCCACAATTTCGACCGATTGATTGGGTTCGATGATGAGGGCGGTGTCTTCGTCAATGCCCACGCCCAAGAGATCGGGGCGTTGTGCGAGGGCTGAGAGCAAGCGACTCAAACGGTGGCGCTGTGAGAAGTGTTGGTCCACGATGGCGTTGGCGACAAAGCCCAAGCCAATGTCGGTGGAAACGGTGTCTTTTTGTGGCGAGGGGGTGGGAGTGCCCAGTGCCAGCATGTGACGCGACATCACAGCCGCGCCCGCACTGGTGCCACCCACGCAAGCACCGTTCAAATAAAACGCACGGTGCAAGGCCTGAAACGCGGGCGATTCCCACAGGCAAGCCATGAGTCGGTTTTGATCGCCTCCGGTGATGAAGATGCCATCGGCCTCAGAAATTTGGCTGACGACTTCGGGTTTCGAAGCGTCCTCACGGGTGAGCATGGGCACGACATCGCAGTCGAGGGCGCCTAGGTCTTGAAACACAGCTTTGTAGCTGGTCCACACCACATCAGGCACACCACTGGCTGCGGTGATGAACCGAATTTTGGCGCTGGGGCCACCACTGAGTTCTAAAAATTTGCGCAGGATGATGCGGTCTTGTTGGCGGTCTTCCGCGCCACCGATGATGACCAAGTGGCTTGGCTTTTTGGTGGCGCGTGTTGTTTGTGCGTGAAGTTGCAGCGGAATTGCTGCACTGGCCAAGAGGCCCAGCAGCAGACGGCGTTCAGAAAAGCTCATACGTCTTGGTCTAGCCATTCGCAAATGGGCTGCCATTGCTCTAAGTCTTTGGCGACTTTGGAGGGGGTGAGGTCAAACAATGACAAACCATGTGCTGCCATGTGCAGGTAGTACTGTGTGTCGCGCAAATAGCTCAGCACTTGGACGTCGAGTGACTCTACAAATTTACGCAGGTTGGCTGCTGAGATGGTGCGTGAATCTACGCGGTTACCTATCACGCGCACGTCTGTGGGTAGTCCTCGGGTGATCTCCACCAAACGGGTGAGAAAGTCTTGCGTGGCTTGCATATCAAACACGCTGGGCATGACAGGCACGATCACTTTGTCTGCGCGCTGAATCACCTCTTGCAGACGCCATCCGTTGATGCCGCCAGGGGTGTCAATCACCACATGAGTGGTGCCTGCGGGTGGTTTGGCAGTGAGCACCAAGTCGGCTTGAAATTCCCAAGTCGAGATGGGGGGAAGATTGGATGGACGTTGGGTCAGCCAAAATTTGGACGACTGTTGCGTGTCTGCATCGCCCAACATGACGGCATGGCCTTGGCTGGCAAAGTAGCCTGCAATGTTGGTGGACAAGGTAGATTTGCCAGCGCCCCCTTTGGGGTTGGCAACGACGATGACTTTCATAGCGGGTCTATTTACAAACGAGCCAAGCGACCTAGCGCTAGCTTGAGGGTCTCATCTTTTTTGGCGTAACAAAAACGTACCACACGCTGGTCAAAACCATCGGCGTAAAAGGCAGACAGAGGGATGGCTGCCACACCAATCTCAGAGGTAAGCCATTTGCAGAAGTCGGCTTCGCTCAGGTCCTTCTCGGGTACGCCCAATTTGTCGATGCGCACGCACTGAAAGTAGCTGCCCTCAGACGGCAACAACTCAAACTTGGTTTGCGCCAAGCCTTGGCGAAACAGGTCGCGCTTGGCGGCGTAGAAGGCGGGCAGTTGCAAGTAGGGCTGTGGGTCTTTCAGGAACGCGGCCAAGCCGTGTTGTACCGGTGTGTTGACGGTGAACACGTTGAACTGGTGTACCTTGCGGAATTCCGCGCTGTAGGCCGCAGGCGCTGCGACATAGCCAATTTTCCAGCCGGTGACGTGGAAGGTTTTGCCAAAGCTCGACACGATGAATGCACGCTCGGCCAAGCCAGGAAAGCTAGACGCACTAAGGTGCTTCAGCGGTGCGTAGACCATGTGCTCGTAAACTTCGTCACTGATGAGCACGATGTTGGTAGGAGCGAGCAGCTCTTGCAGCTTGAGCATTTCTTCGCGCGTCCACACGGTGGCGCTGGGGTTGTGCGGGCTGTTGACGATGATGGCGCGGGTCTTGGGTGTGATGGCTGCTGCGATTTTTTCGAAGTCTGGGCGGAAGGTTCCAGGCGTGAGTGGCACGCGTACCGCCACGCCACCGGCCATGTCGATGTTGGGGATGTAGCTGTCATAGCAGGGCTCAAGCACGATGACTTCATCACCCGCACGCACCACGGCCAAGATGATGCTCAGGATGGCTTGCGTTGCACCCGCCGTGATGGTGATTTCGCTGGTGGGGTCGTAGCGGTGTTGGTAGAGCGACTCAATCTTGTCGGCCACGGCTTCGCGCAGGGCAGGCACGCCGGTCATCGGTGGGTATTGGTTGAGGCCGTGGGTCATGGCGTCATTGACGCAGGCGACGAGCTTGAGGTCGCAATCAAAGTCAGGAAAGCCTTGGCCGAGATTGACGGCATTTTTCTCAGTGGCCAAAGCCGACATGACCGTGAAGATGGTGGTGCCGATTTTGGGGAACTTGGTGTCGAGGTGCGGTGTGGTCATCACGGTGCTCACATATTGAAATCAGTCGGATGGCCGTCGAGGGCCTTCATGATGAGGTTGCGGTCGAGGCGATCGCTCAAGAGCGCGGCAAAGTCATACACAAAGTGGCGAATGTAGGCACTGCGCTTGAACGCAATACGCGCTACGTTTTTGCCAAACAGTTGCGAGGCGGGGCGAGCCACGAGGTCATCGTCCAAACCATCTTTCACAGCCATTTCAGCCACGATGCCCACACCTAAACCTAAACGCACATAGGTCTTGATCACATCAGAGTCAATCGCCTCGAGGGCGATGCGTGGCGTGAGGTTTTTCGCGGCAAAGGCTTTGTCAATGCGGGTGCGGCCAGTGAACGAGGGGTGGTAGGTGATGATGGGTTCAGACGCTAAGTCTTCGAGCGTGATGCGCACTTTGCCAGCGAGCGGGTGTGACTTAGGAATGACCAACATGTGTTCCCACTCGTAGCACGGCAGGGTGACGAGTTCTGGGTATTCAGAGAGCGACTCGGTGGCAATGCCAATCTCAGCCACTTCGTCCATCACCATTTGCGCCACTTGCGCAGGAGCACCTTGGTGCAAGCTGATGTTGACATTCGGGTAGGTTTCACGCAGCTTTGCCACAGGCACGGGCAGCACGTATCGGGCTTGAGTGTGGGTGGTGGCGATAGACAGTGTGCCGCTGTCCTCGGCGCTGAACTGCTCACCAATGCGCTTCAAATTACCCACTTCGCGCAAGATGACTTCAATGCTGCGCAGCACATGCTGGCCTGGCTCGGTCACGCGCTTGAGTCGTTTGCCGTGACGCGAGAAGATTTCGATGCCCAGCTCTTCTTCAAGCTCAATGATGGCCTTGGATACGCCGGGCTGAGAGGTATGCAGCGATTTGGCCACCTCGGTGAGGTTAAGGTTGCGACGGACGGCTTCTTGCACGAAGCGAAACTGATGCAGGTTCATGGCATAGCGATGTAATTGGCTGCTCATTATGCATTATTGATCTAACTAATCTGTTCTTTATGGGGTGAGTTGATTTTTGCAAATGGTCGATTACCAGATTGGTTTGCATTAAAAGTATTTCAATTTAATAAAGTTTTATTGACTCGTGTCGAAATCAATGACAGGAGTTTTCTTTTGGCAAAACCATTTTGTTTTTTTTGTGTTTTTTCTAAACATGCAGTTCTGTTGCTGCATGGGGCATTGCTTTGCTTTTCGGCCCATGCATTGGATTTGGTGGCGGAGAAAGAAAGAATTCGCCAAGAGGTGATTCAAGACACCCCTGATCAAACTTTGATTGATGCACTCACGGAAATTCGTTTCAAGCGTGAAGTGTTGATGAAGCTTGCTGCTGCAGAAAAAGCAAAGTCTCAGAGCGCTATCACAGCTTCTGTTGGGCGGGAAAAATCATTGGGTTACGAATACAGCTGGAAAAACTCTGTGCACGGTTTCAAAGTCGAAATGAATTGGCGCGAGTCGCGTTTAGAAAACGCTGTATTTGATGACTCGGTCTACAGCAAACACACGTCTTACCGTTCCGCAGGCGCCTACTATGTGCTTAGACCGTTTGAAAACGGGGTGAGGTTGATGACGGGGCTTCGCTTGAATGATGTCAATACCACCTACTCAGTTGGTACGGGTAGTGCTGTCAATGTCAATGGCAACCGTGTGACGATGTCCTCGCAAGACCATTTGATTTACCGATTTTCATTTCCTCGTGTCACGCCATATTTAGGAATAGGTTTTGTGGCGGGAGATCGAGATGATGACGGGTTTGAGTTTTTTGGGGACGTAGGTGCAACGTTTGGTCGCTACAACGCCCAAGCCGAGACCAACATCAGTAAGTCGCTCAATGTAGATGCGAAGCAGATTGAAAATGAATTGAATGCCTTAAGGCATGAAAGATTTTCTAAGCGGTATTTGTGGACCGCAAAAGTAGGCCTGCGTTACAGGTATTAATAGCGATACGAAAACCTAAAAGACACAGGGGCTGCGGTATTTAATCGACTGATGCCAATGCCTGCGCTGTATTGACCATGTGATCGCAGATTGACGAGAAAAGTTTGACGTTCCTTGTCTATCAAGAGTTCTAAGTCCGTGCCTTCATTGAAGGCAGATTTCCATCGGTTTCCCACAAAAACACTGGTGGCTGAATCAACGCCATCGACGAATAGGATGGGATTAGTAGATTGGCTCAACGCGTATTCGCCGCTGAATTCCCAAAAGTTGGGGAGCTTGATGTTTCTGTCGGCATTTCCGTAGGAGCCAACATTGGAGGCTTGGTTATTGTTTTTTAAGATGTTATTGGTTTCTGAATAATTCAAATTTGTTTGAATGAATGCAGCGTTTTGTACGTGTGCTGAACCTAGCAGGATGGGTGCATTCAACATCGCACTCAGCGGTGATTGAGGGGGGGCGTAACTCAGTCTCAGATTCAGCCACATTGCATTGCCACCTGCTGTTGATTGCAGCTGGTTGATGTAAGGCGTTGTGGATGTTTTGGCAATATTTGCAAGGAGAGTGCTGGTGTTACCAATACGCTGCACCTCACCAGTGATGAGTCGTTGCTCGAAAGAATCTATCACGCCAAAGTTAGCGCCTATTTGAATACTGAGCACATCGTTGCTTTTTGTGGTGTATTGCGCGCCCAAGCCTTTCGCTTCTAGACTCAGTGAATCCCAATTCACGCGGTAAGTTTTGCCGCTTTCAGGTGTGAAGCCTTGTTGTGAATAGGCGGACCAGAAATTCAGGGTTGAATTGTCTGTTTTGATGCGCCCCATTTTTGTGGCGTGCGCATAGAACTCAAACTTGTCACTCGTTAGGCCTGCCTTAACTTGGTCACGCCATTGCGCTCGGGGTTGGTATGTGTTGGCGTATTGCTGTGCAGGGTCTTTATTTTTCAGAACATTCAGAATATTGACAGGTGCTGTTGAGTTTGAACCCTCAGTTTCGAAAAAGTAGCGAAGTTGATCGGCAGGCTTGTCCACGCTTGAAGCTAAATTGCTCAATGGATGTGTCGCTATCGCGATGCCCAACAAGAGCGCAGACGTTGAAGGTGACTGTTTCAGGCATCGCTTCATATCAAGCTATAAATTTGACCGTTGATATAGAGCAAACCACCTTTGACAACGCCCACCGTTTTCTTGTCTTTGTCTTGGATTACACCGTCGCTGAATTTGCCATCGCTGTTCTTCGTCAGTGTTAATACAAATGCGTGATTGGAGGAGTAAATTTTCAGACCTGTGATTGGATTTGACCTGTCTTGACTGAAATTCAGCCAATGCATGTTTGGACGGGTGATGTTTTGCACATTGCTGTTGTCCAACGTGAACGAGTTGTCTGCGTTGTCAGGCACGATGGTGATTTTGTCAAAGTCTCCTACATAGAGACTCACGCTCGGTTGTGCTTTGGTGTAGTCAAGTCTTTGCACCAGTACGTCAACACACGCATCACTGGCAGAGCAAGTAAATGTGCTGCCATCGCTCCCCGACTTGGTTGAAAGAACTTCTTTGATCTCGAAGGAGCCTGTGGGGTAATTGGTGGATGAGTAAGGCAGGGTCTTGTCAACCTTGGAAAAGTCAGCCTTCCAATTGGCTGAAACTTGAACAGTGCCGTACCCCCAGTACCACGAAGGAATTCCAACATACGAGAGCGTCCCCATCAAAGATAGATCAGAAAAGATGGGATTTTTGTGAATGAAGTATCGGCTGTAACCAGATATTTCAGTCCATTTCGCTTGGGTAGGAACACTGAATTTTGATGCAATTTTGAGCTCGCCGTAATCTCCCCAGCTGTCTGTGAGAGTGATGCGTCCGTTGACGGCTTCAGGGGCCCAAAACTTTTGATCGTTTTTGATGACGCAGCTCGAATCAATGGACGCTACACAATTCACTGTCCAGCCGCCAGACAGCAATGTGCTCTCAAGCGTGACCTCGCTCAGATTGAGCGTGAATTTAGGAAAGCTGTAATTGCTTCCATTGATGACGGCCGTTGACTCAGGGTACTTGACGGTCGAGTTATTGATCGTCGCTGTGTATTTGTTGTCCGCTTTTTGGGTCACAGTGATCCCAAAATTAATCTTGATAGGTCCAGAGGCGGTAAGGTCGGGGTCTGTGTTGGGAATGGTTCCGGCTAGGTTAAATGTCGCACTCGTGCTATCTGTTGTGACATCGAGTGTGCCCGCAATGTCAAAGCCGCCGCCTGTGCCTGTCCATGTGTACCCGCCTGTGGGGGCTGCTTGTAAGTCAACCGTTCCCCAGCTGAATGTTTGGGGGCCAGTTTGGCATGTGCTGGTACCCCCAAGTCCTCCGAAATCGCAGTGTTTAGAAATAAAGTCAAATGCATTTCGCACAGAGGCTAGGGTGGGGTGTACGCCAAGTTGTTGAAAATAATTCAAACCTGAGTATTGATATAGATATCCATAGTTACCAAAGTTGGTATCCAAATTTTTCAATGCACGTTTAAGGTCATTCGCGTACTCTTCCAACGTCAAGGCGGGTGGTGCTGTGCTCGTGCTCGTGCTCGTGCTTGTGCTTGTGCCAGCGCAACCTGCTGCTGTAGCACTTGCGCAAGCACTTTGTGCTTTGCTTGTGCCGGCGATGACCGTTTTCAAGCCTTCGTCATTTGCAAATGCAGTTACTTGGCTTGCGATGCCTAGACTCTGAACGAGTGTTTGGTAATCGGAGGTGTTGAGGGTGGCGCGCGCTGTGTTTAAGCTTGTGAGCGCTTGCGTGTTGGTGATCGTGACAGTTGTATCTGCGTTGATTGCGATCGCAGTGCTAACTCGGTTGATGATGCAGTTATAACGTTCGCCTACTGTTGTGTAGGTTTTGCATATCGCGTCATTTTCTGACGCGACTGCCACACCAAGCAGGGCGGCTGTCATGGCCAACTCATTTGGGTTATTAGATTTGGTGCTCATGGACGGTCGTGTGGCGACGGGATCAATGCCATTGAGCAAGTACGTTTTGACGTATTGGTTGGTGATATTGGCGTAACTTGAAAGCAATTTTCCGTCTTGTTTTGCAGACTGGACAGCCAAGGTCGAGTACGGGTTGATACTCAGGGTCGTGTCTGCAGATGCACCACCAATCACAGCACTCATTTTGAAATCTGCAGGCAAGGCAGAGTCCGCTTGTTCGGGTTTTAAATCATTCGCTACTTTTGTTGCGCTGTCTAACGCCGGCGTCACCGTTGCCAGAACTGCGGAAGATTGGGCTGGAATGCTGACGTTGTAAGCGCCATTGGCATCTGTTTTTGCTGTGGCAATCGGTTTTTCGCTGATGTTGCCGTTGATGTCGGTTGTGTAGATTTGCACCACGCCATCTTTGATAAGACCTTTGGCTGCGACCCCGCTGATTGTGACCATGGGAGCGGGTGTCACCGATGTGCCTCCGCCGCCTCCGCCACACGCCACCAGGCTCATTGCGACGCAGAAGGACGAAATCAAGAGAAGGCTGCGTGCAGTGAGGTGTGACATGAGGTGTTGAAACTTATCGGTACCTCATACCTATCGGAATGAAAATATTTTTCTTTATTGTTTTTTTAATAATTTGACTCGTGAGCACGAGATCTCTCACATGCGGAGCTTTTGAAAATTAACGAAAAAATTAATCAGAAAGATTGAGTGCAATCTTTGCCAGCAAATCAAGCAAGGCTGGTTGCTCGCCCACAGCAGGTTGGCAGCTGATCGTCACCCTAGGATGGGTATCTTTGAGTGCTGTGATGAGTTTGGGCAGATCTTCGCGCGCATGTCGTCCTACGCCTAAAAACATTGGCACAACGCACAAACTCGTCGCGCCCTCTGATACCAATGCATTTGCTACGTGCGGCAAGTCAGGTTCGGTCAACTCTAAATAGGCACAGCGCACCACGGTGTTGGGTGAGTGCTGTGTGATGCGCTCGGCCACCGCTTGAATGGGTTGATGCCACAGTGGGTCACGCGAGCCATGGGCAAACAAAATGATGGCGTGCATAAGACCTTATTGACGCAGTACCAGCCAGCCAAAGGCCGCCAGAGATGCCAGTGAATAGAGCATGCCGGGTGCTGCCGCAGCAAACCAAGGTGCCCAGTTGTTGATATTGCCGATGTAGCCAAACACGTTGTTGAGCAAGAAGAAGCTGATGCCCGCGAGCACGCCGCCAAACACGTGACTGGCAATGTTGCCGCTGCGGAAATGCAAATACGCAAAGGGCAGGGCCAGCACCACCATGACCAGACAACTGAGTGGATAAAACACTTTTTTCCAGAACTCAATTTCAAAGCGCTGGGTGCTTTGGCCGTTCGCACTCAAATGACGGATGTATTGAAACAAATCAATCGTGCCCATGCGTTCAGGTTTGAGCAAGGCGACAGACACCATTTCTGAGGTAATGCCAGTGGACCATGTTTGTGCTTCTAGGTAGCTGCGCTGGAGCTGAGACTCGCCAGTTGGCCCGCGATTGAGTTGGTTGCGCTCGACTTGCTGAAGCGTCCATGTGTCGTTGTTTGAAAGCAGCCCATCACGCGCCTTGATCAACGCTACCCATTGGCCGTCTTTGTTGAATTCAAAAATGCGAATGCCACTGGGGTTGCCTTCTGGGGTAAGGGTGGCCACGTTGACCGCATAGCTGTTGTCACCTTGTCGCTCACGCAGCCATGCACCGGTATAGCCCACTTTGATTTGTCCCAAGTAACGCGATTTGAGCAGCTGCCCGTAGCGATCACACAAGGGCGACAAATAATCACCCACAGCAAAGGTCAGCACCACAAATGCCAAGCCAAGTCCCAATAGGTTACGTAACGCCAAAACAGGCCCAAGGCCGCTGGTGCGCAAAATGGTGAATTCTGAGCTTTGTGCCAAGCGGGCCATTACAAAAATGGTGCCAATCAAAACTGTGATGGGCAGCAGTTCATACAAATGGCTTGGAATGAGCAGCAACACGTAGGTGAGGGCGTGTTTGAGTTGGTAAGCCCCGTTGTTTTTGCCAACACCTTGTAGCTCGTCGACAAAGTCAAAGAAGAAGAACAGACCTAAAAAACCAAGGGTGACAAATCCAACGGCGACAAGTACCTCTCCGTAAATCAGACGACGTAAGGTTTTCATGGCTTGGTCTCCAAGCGCGAGCCTGGACGAAACAGTTGGCGCCAGTTCCAGTTGTTATGGCGCACAGAGAGCCACAACAAGGCTGCACACAGCACACCACCGTGTAAGGCAATTAAAAATGGCACGAATTGAACTTTACCCAGGCTGATCCAGCCTTGCCCCAAGTTGATGAAGTTGTAATAGACCACAAAAATGAACAGTGCGAGAGCCAAATTACCACCGCGGCCAACCCGATGATTGGCACTAGTGATGGCCAGGGCAATCACCACAAAATTCCAAGCGGCCATGGCCATGCCTAAGCGCCATGCCAACTCGCCCAAGTTGTTGGGGGTTGGCTGCTGCAGTAGGGTCCAAGTACTGGTTGCCTTTGCGGGGGTGATGGATGCGGCTTTGACATCTTGACCAATGCGTGTGCCATAGACCTTGAATTCACTGATTTTGATTTCAGCTTCGCCAATGGTTTGTTCAACACGTTGTCCGATATTCAAAATGAGGAAACGATCTTCATCGATCATTTCGATATGACCTGCTTTGGAGGAGGTCATGGCTTGCTTGCCATGATCTGTGGACGAAATGAAAACGTTCTTACCTTCTTTGTTCTCGACACTGTCTTTGTCGACGAAAAACACACGCAAACCGTTGGCCGACTCTTGAAACTGCCCTGGTGACACGCGTTCTAGGTCGCCACGTCGCTCAAAGCGTTCTTTGAGCTCACTGATTTGTTGGTTTGACCAAGGCCACACCAGCAGCACCAGCACACCAATGGCCAGCAACATGGGCCAAGCAAAGCGCAGCATGGGTGTGAGGAAGGCGCGAAGGCCTTTGCCGCTGACCAGCCAAATGACCATTTCACTCTCGAGGTAATTGCGCGAGAGTGTGCCGACGCAAGCGATGAACAAGCTCATGGTCAAAACTGTTGGCAGGTGCCCCAGCATGGTGTAGCCCATGACCAAGCTCACTTCAGAGGGGTTGACACTGCCTTGTGAGGCTTGCCCCAGTGTGCGAATGAGCATGATGGTCATCACAATGGTGACCAGCACCACCAGCGTGGCGCCAAAGCTGCGAGCGAGCTCGTTACGGATGGAGGAATGGAATAACATCAGGACAGAGGAAAAACCCAATTATGAACTTCGAGCTCAAGACCCTAGATTTAGACGCAGCGGCTGCGCATAAAACAGATGCACTGATTATCTTGGTATCTGCCAAGGACAAGCCCACCAAAAGCGGTTTGGCGCAACTTATTTCTGAAGCGCGCAAAAGTGGTGATTTAGACGAGTCTGCCGCCAAGCTGCTCAGCGTGTGGCGTCCACAGGGTGTGAGCGCGCAACGTGTGGTCTTGGTCTCCAGTGGCGACGGCAGCGCCCGCGTGGTGCGTCAAGCGGTCACGGCTGCAGTGGCTTCACTTAAGTCAACCAAGCCAACTCACATCACGGTATGTTTGGCCGATGCCAGCGAGCACCGCTTGCAGGCTGCAGCCCAAGCTGTGGCAGACACCAGCTATGTCTACACCGCCACCAAGCCCTCAGCCAAAGCTTCAGGCTTGAAACGTGTGGTCTTGGCTTTGCCAACGGCTGAAAAAACCAAAGCGGCCAAGCATGAGTTTGACTTAGCCCGCGCCCAGGTGGCCGGTGTCGCTCTGGCCAAAGAGTGGGGCAACCGTCCTGCCAACCACGCCACGCCCACGCATTTGGCCGGTGTGGCCAAGGAGTTGGGTAAAAAGGCGGGTATTCATTGCCAAGTCTTGGGCCCCAAAGAAATCGAAAAGCTGGGCATGGGCTCGTTTGCTGCCGTGGCACGCGGCTCGGTTGAGCCTTTGCGCTTCATCGTGTTGCAGTACACCGGTGCAGCTAAGTCGGAAGCGCCAACGGTGTTGGTGGGCAAGGGCATCACCTTTGACACGGGTGGTATTTCGCTCAAGCCAGGCCCCGGCATGGACGAGATGAAGTTCGACATGTGTGGCGCAGCCAGCGTGTTGGGCACATTTGAAGCCTTGTCACACTTGAAGCCTGCGATCAACGTGGTGGGTTTGATCCCCACCTGTGAAAACATGCCTGATGGGACAGCCCTCAAACCCGGCGATGTGATCACCAGCATGAGCGGCCAAACCATTGAGGTGCTCAACACCGACGCCGAAGGCCGATTGATTTTGTGTGACGCGTTGACCTATGCCACGCGCTTCAAGCCACGCGCTGTGATTGACATCGCCACGCTCACAGGCGCTTGTGTGATTTCGCTGGGCCATGTGCGCAGTGGTTTGTTCTCACCTTCTGATGATTTGGCCAATGCCTTGTTTGCTGCGGGCGAAGCTGCCTTAGATCCTTGCTGGCGTTTGCCGTTGGATGAGGAATATGCCGAAGGCCTCAAGTCCAACTTTGCGGATGTGGCTAACGTCGCAGGTCGCGATGGTGGATCGATCACCGCAGCCAAGTTCTTGCAGCGTTTTGCCAAAGACTACCCATGGGCGCACTTGGACATCGCAGGTTCGGCCTGGAAGAGCGGCGCGGCCAAAGGCGCCACAGGCCGCCCTGTGGGCTTGTTGTTGCAGTATTTGTTGAGTACAGCCAAGGTTGCAGCTAAGTCTGCGCGTCGCCCTGCCAAAGCTTAATTGTCAGCAGTAGGCCTGATGACCGAAATCGCTTTTCACTTCAACGCGCCCGACAAACTGGCCTATGCCTGCCGCTTGTTGCGTAAGGCGGTGGCCAGTGGTGCGCGTGTGGTGGTGACGGGCGCGCCCGCATCGCTGCAAGCGCTCGACACCATGCTGTGGACGTTTTCTCCGTTGGAGTTTGTGGCGCATTGCCGCGCTGGCAGTCCAGCTGAGCAGCTCATGGCGTCACCCGTGGTGCTGGCTGCGCACATTGAAGGTGGGCCTGAGTTGCCCCATCACCAAGTTCTGTTGAATTTGGGAGGAGATGTGCCCTCAGGCTTTGAGCGGTTTGAGCGAACGATTGAAGTGGTCACATTGGACGACGAAGATCGCCAGCTGGCACGTCAACGCTGGAAGCACTATGCCGATCGCGGGTATTCCATCACGCGCCATGATTTAAAGCTGAAGGAAACTTCGGCCTGATTTTTTTTCTCTGTGTTTTTCATTTACAAGGAGTTCTTGCATGCACCTCTCTCTCAAATTGACAGCCGTTGCAACATTGGCCGCTATTAGCACTTTGGCTGTAGCGCAAGAACAAGTGGTCAAGATTGGCCATGTAGGCCCTGTCAGTGGCGCAATTGCGCACTTGGGCAAAGACAACGAGTGGGGTGCACGTTTGGCGATTGAAGAGCTCAACGCCAAAGGCGTGAGCATCAACGGCAAGAAGATCAAGTTTGAGTTGGTGGCCGAAGACGACGCCTCCGATCCAAAGCAAGGGACAGCTGCTGCTCAAAAGTTGGTGGATGCCAAAGTGAGCGGCGTGATTGGGCACTTGAATTCTGGGACGACCATTCCTGCTTCAAAGATTTACAACGATGCAGGCATCCCTCAAATTTCTCCATCTGCAACCAATCCCAAATACACCCGTCAAGGTTTTAAAACGGCTTTCCGATTGGTCGCCGATGACGTGCACTTGGGTGGGGTGCTAGGTCGTTATGCCGTGAACGAGCTCAAAGGTAAAACCATTGCGGTGATTGATGACCGCACCGCCTATGGCCAAGGTGTTGCTGAAGAGTTTGAAAAAGCAGTCAAGGCCGCAGGCGGTAATGTGGTGGCACATGAATTCACCACCGACAAAGCCACTGACTTCATGCCGATCCTGACCACACTCAAAGGTAAAAAGCCAGACATCATTTTCTTTGGCGGCATGGATGCAGTGGGCGGCCCCATGCTCAAACAGATGAAGTCATTGGGCATCAAATCCAAATACATGGGCGGCGATGGCATTTGCACGACCGAGTTGGTCAAACTCGCTGGTGATGCCATGGCTGACGGCCAAGTGGTTTGTGCTGAAGCTGGTGGTGTGGATGGCGCTTTGAAGAAAGGCATGGACGACTTCGGCGTCAAATTCAAGAAACGTTTCAACGACGATGTGAAGTTGTATTCACCCTATGTGTATGACGCCGTATTTGTGATGGTAGACGCCATGCAACGCGCCAAATCCACTGAGCCTGCCAAGTACTTGCCCGAGTTGGCCAAGACTACGGGTTACAAAGGTGTGACCGGCACAATTTCGTTTGATGCCAAAGGCGACATCAAAAATGGCGCTTTGACCTTGTACACCTTCAAAGCGGGTAAGCGTGATCAAATCGCTGTGGTGCGTTAACCGCTAATTGCTTGCAAAAAAGCCACCCTCGGGTGGCTTTTTTTATTGCGGCTTGTGAGGCAAATATTCAAAGGCCATATAAGTAAATGGCATTTCCAATGGAAAGCGCATGCCTTGACTCTGGACCGTTATCGTCAGTGGTGTTGTGTGTTGGCCATGGGATTGCAACCAGGCTTGTATGCGTTCTGGGCAATCTGTCGTGATGGGTTGGCTCACAGGCCCCATCGGGCATATCAGCAAGCCCGCATGCGCTTGCCAATTAGGCAATGGATTGACTGTGGCAGGGAACTGGTCTGGAACTTCTGGCACCACACGCAATGTGTGGTCGCCATAAAAGGCGACGAGTGCACTTTCAGCCCATTGGCCACCGACCCACACCAAAGGCACATCCGGATGGCGTTCTTGCCATGAATGAAGTAATGCCACTGCTGCCTCTCGCCTTGGTAAGTAATGGTTTTCAGTGCCATCTTTGGCTTGGTGCCATGCGTACCAAGGGCTGACTGCCACGACGATGAAGAACCACACGCCCAGGCACTTGAGCAAGCGCTGCGTGATCAATGGCGTTATTTCTTGGTTTCGGCCGAGGTTACGCAGCCAAAGCAATGAAAAGCCACAGCCGATAGGGATGGCCCATGGCAGAGAAAGCTCGACAAAGCCAGTAATGCCAAACACCAAGGTGATGGCCCATGGCAACATGGCAAACCAAAACAAAGTGTCGTCCCACCCTTGTGGAGACCATGAACGCCACATGCGTGCAGGCCAAGTGCGAAGTATTTCCCAGCGCGATATGCCCTGAGGGGCGCACAAGACCGTGCACAACAACCATGGAACCAACCAGTAACCGATGGGGGCAATTGCAAACTTGCTGAGCAAACGCCAGTTGATACTGTCTTCGGTACCTTGTTCACTGACATAGTGCAAGGTCACAAACTCGTGCCCTTGAAGCCAATAAATATGTGGCAGCAAGCTGATGCCAAACACCAACAACGTGAGCCATGGTTTAGCTGTCAGAAACCATGAACGACCTGCGTGTGATGCAAAGGCAGCCAAAAACAAAGCAAGCAAAAACACACCGCTGTAGTACTTGCCCAGCATGGCCAAGGCCGCTAAAACGCCCAGAGCGATAGACCACGTCCAACCCTCACGTCCTTCGGCGCGAATGCTGTATACCCATGCCACAGCTGCCCAAGGCCAGACGCTGAGCAAGATGGCGTTGGCATTGAACTTCACGGCTAGTGTGCTGTAAGGGAATGCCATGCACAGCAGTACAACAGCTGGTAAGGCCAAATCTGGTCGTGCCATCGCTTGTGCCAAGCGATAGACACCCAACAAGCCAACGGCCACGTTGACATAAGACAAGAGGTGGTAGGCCGTATCTAGGGTCGGGAAAATCGTGAACCAAATGCCTGTTACCCAAGCAAACAAGGGGGGGTGTTTGGCGCTGCCCCATGTCAACTCTTGGCCCCATGCGTAGTTCTCGAGCATGTCGGCGTAGCTGTCTAGGTTGGTGTCGGCGATTCCGTGGGCAATCACCCAGACCAGCACATGCAACCCAAGCACCCACCAAACCCACGTGTTTTTAGCGTTGTTTTCTAGATTTAGACTGGGGGAAAAGGTGTTTTTCAAAGTATTCGATCACAAAAGTTTGTAAAAAATTATAAGTAAATCAAGCACTTATGTTTATCTTCGATATTTTTTAAAAAACTTGTACACCAAATCTAAAGCTGGTGCGTTGTTTCCTAACTAAGTTCTCAGGAGCCTAAATTGGATAAATCAGTTGTTCAGATCGAATCGCCTAACGTTGCTGTGGAGCGCCGCTTCAAAATTGTGTCTTGCGAAAAGACCGGCATCAAGGCCACATTCGATCGCATCCGCGCTCAGTTGGCCCAAGAGGCCGAACAGCGCAGCCGTCCAGCTTCGCGCATGTATTCTGGCTTTCGTGCTGTCAAAGCCTAACTAAGTTCCGTTGTTTTTTAAGGGCACCTACAAGGTGCCCTTTTTATTTGAATCCTAATTAGCTATTTTTCTTTTGAGTTGAGTCATTCGTACGCCTTGTGGTGTATGGATCAATTTTGTTAATTTATCGATAATCTCGCGCGATTACTCCTTCATGCGAGGTTATTTTGTTTTCTAGATTTACCAAATTCTTTTCGACTGATATTGCCATCGACCTAGGCACGGCCAATACCCTCATCTACACCAAAGAGCAGGGCATCGTGCTGGATGAACCTTCGGTGGTGGTGATCAAAAAAGAAGGCAAATTCAACGGCAAAACCTCAGTGCTGGCTGTTGGCAATGAAGCCAAAGCTATGTTGGGGCGTGTGCCTGCAGGCATTGAAGCGATTCGTCCGATGAAAGACGGCGTGATCGCCGACTTCACCGTGACCGAGGTGATGCTCAAACATTTCATCAAGCTGGCGCATCCCCACATGTTGTTCAAGCCGAGCCCACGCATCGTCATTTGTGTGCCTTGTGGATCGACCCAAGTTGAGCGCCGCGCGATTCGCGAATCAGCTTTAGGGGCTGGCGCATCTGAGGTGTATTTGATTGAAGAGCCGATGGCCGCAGCCATTGGCGCAGGCTTGCCCGTGACCGAGCCTTGCGGCTCGATGGTGGTCGACATTGGTGGCGGCACCACCGAGGTGGGCATTGTGTCGCTGGGCGGCATGGTTTACAAAAACAGTGCGCGCATTGGTGGCGATAAGTTTGACGAAGCCATCGTCAATTACATCCGCCGCAACTTTGGCATGTTGATCGGTGAGCAAACCGCTGAACGCATCAAAAAAGAAATTGCCAGCGCCTTCCCAACGGGTGAAGTGATGGAGATGGAAATCACGGGCCGCAACCTCAGCCAAGGCGTGCCTCAGAGTTTTGTCATCAGCTCCACCGAAATTTTGGAAGCATTGACAGATACGCTTAACAACTTGGTGTCGACTGTCAAGATCGCTTTGGAAAGTACGCCACCTGAGCTCAGCTCTGACATCGCTGAGCGCGGCATCATGCTCACAGGCGGTGGCGCGTTGTTGCGCGATTTAGATCGCTTGATTTCTGAGGAAACAGGGTTGCCCGTGTTGATTGCGGAAGACCCGCTCACTTGCGTGGCTCGTGGTTGCGGCATGGCACTCGAACAGTTGCACAGCGTCAGCGGCATCTTTACGGCCGACTGATGCCGTGTGTGTTGACCGCCAGGCGCTTAGCAGCGCTGGCTGCACATTGCGTTTTGGGCTACGGGCTCATGGCTTGCATGTCAGTGCAGGCTGCACGTCTTGTTCAGATGCCTGATGCATCGGGCAACGCGTCTCGCATGGTGTTCAAAGAAAACAAAAAGAACAAAAAAGAGCCAAGCTGTCAGCTCACGTTGATGCATGTTTACACCAGTAAGTTCAATAAAAAACACACGCAGTTTGCATTCACTGGCTCGGTCATTGCTAAACGTGAAGCCGGCAAACCCTTGATTCTCTCTGTGGTGGGGCAAAACCATGAGCTGAGTCCTTCTGGCAAAGGTTTCAAACCGTTCCCATTGCCTCGCATTGAGCTAGGTGTGGAAGACGCCAGCGTGCGACGTTACACAGAACATAAACCGAAATGCAAAAAAGGGCATGTTTGCGCTGAGTACAAAGACACGAAAAAGCAAGAGTTGCAAACATGGCTTTCGGATGAACATAAAAACTTGCATGTGCTGTTTCCACTGGCTAACAAACAACCTGTCGTGGTCATCGATTTGTCCAAGTTCTCAGGCTCTGGTACACAGACTCAAGCACCGTTGACGCACTTCAAAAGTTGTACTGCTCAGTTGCACTGATCTGACAAGTGCCTTGTGTCATCAGAACTTGATCTGACTGGTTTAAGATGTCAGTTGTGACGCAGCAAACCTCCCTCTTTAAAACGATGTGCTTGTATATGGCCATTGCGCTGGTTGCCTTGTTGGCAATAGGACCGTTTCTGCATGCGCATTACGGCGCTTCAAAGGTCACAGGCTTGCATGTCGCTGGTGTCAGCGCTGTCGCAGCGGCGCCTGAGTTAAGTTTTTCCATGACTAGCTTCAGTCAAGACGATGAGCAAGAGTCGGCAGCGCTTGGTGTTGAAACCTCTTATGCGCGGCAATTAGTTCTGGATGTGCAAGAGCAGCCACAGAGCGTATTGATCTTGACCGTCTTTGTCTTAGCTGCCCTGATACAAAGCGTGGTATTTTTCTCACGCATGCTGGACACGCAACGTGCCGGCCGACCTTCTTTCCTAGCTGGCTTGCCGCCGCTGCCACACGCGCCACCCTCATCACACTACTGATTATTCATGCACGTGCGCATGTGCGTGCACCGTTTATTGGCCAGTGATGCGTGGGGTTGGTGATGTTCAATTCTTTCAAATTTTTGATTCGCAGTAGTTTGTTCGGCTTCTTGTCGGCTGTGTCTTTGCAGGCGTTGGCACAAGTTGGCGTCTCTTCATTTGTGCCACATGCACCCATATTGTTGCCGCTCAGCGTTAAACAACAAGCCAGTCTTGGTGTGCAAATGGCGCAGGTGCAAGCGTCGACAGGCGGGCCGTTGTTGGCCAGTGCCACCGTGGTTATGCCGTCCGGTAAAGAGTTCACAGTGTCTGCGCCATATGCTGGCCAAGTGTCTAGACTGTTGGTGGGTGTGGGCGACACAGTCAAGGCGGGGGCAGCCTTGGCGCATTTCACTAGCCCCATGTTGGGGGATGCACGCCGCTTGTTGAATGAAGCTTCGCTCGATTACAAAAATGCCTCAGCTGCTGCGCAACGCGACCAAGCTATGTTTGACGAAGGCATCATTCCAACTGTGCGCTTGCAGCTGAGCCGCTCTAAGCAAGAAGCTGCACAAGCACAACTGCACGCGCGTGAGGCCGAGCTGTTGGCTGCAGGCATGCGTTTTGACGCCAACACGGGCTACGCCACGGGCACGCTCAAAGCGCCGTTGTCGGGCACGGTGTCTGAGGCTTTTGTCGCGGTCGGCCAACGCGTGGAGGCGGGGGCGATGTTGTTCAAGCTCGCCGATAGTTCGCAGTTGCAACTCGACCTGCAGCTTTCATCTGATAAAGCTGCGCAGCTGCAAGTGGGTGACGAGGTCAGCATTGCTTCGCGCAATGCCAAAGCCAAGCTGATTGGTGTGAGCCGTGCGGTGGATGCCAGCCAATCGGCACGCGCACGCGCCACGGTCACAAGTCGTGGCAGTTTGCAAGCGGGTGAGCTCGTCTCGGTCACTGTGCATGCCAAAGGTAAAGCGGGCGCGGCCAAACCAGATACGCTATGGTTGGTGCCTGCACGCGCCGTCACGCAGTGGCGCGGCAAGCCGTGGCTGTTTGTGGCCAATGACAAGGGCTTTGAAGCGCGAACGGTGAATGTGATTTCATCGACCGACGACCTGTCGTTGATTGAGGCCGCGTTACCTGTTGGTAGCAAAGTGGCGGTCACAGGCATCGCTTCCTTGCGCGCGTTATTACAAAAGGACGAGTGATGTTTGAACACCTCATTCGTCTGAGCCTGCGTTTTCGCAGCCTCACGCTGGCGTGTGCTGGCTTGCTTTTCGTTGCAGGCACGTATGCGTGGCTCAATTTGCCAATTGATGCTTTTCCCGATATTTCGCCCACACAGGCTAAGGTAATTCTCAAAATTCCAGGCATGACCCCTGAAGAGGTTGAGCAGCGCGTGGTCAAACCCATTGAGCAAGAGCTGCTGAGCATTCCCAGCAAACGCATCGTGCGTTCCATCTCCAAGTACGGCATTGCCGACATCACCATCGACTTTGACGAAGGTGTGGACTTGTATTGGGCCCGTCAACAAGTGTCTGAGCGTTTGGGTTCGCTCATGCGCGATTTGCCCGCGAGTGTGAGCGGCGGCTTGGCCCCCATCACCACTCCTCTGAGCGAGGTGTACATGTTCACCCTTGAGGGGGATTTCAGTCTGGCAGAAAAACGCCGAGTGCTCGATTGGGTGATTCGTCCCGAGCTGCGCACCATCGCAGGCGTTGCCGAAGTCAACTCGTTGGGGGGCGAAGTGCAAACCTTCGAGGTGATTCCCATCACCGCCAAGATGGCCGCCATGGGCGTTAGCATGGCCGATCTGCGCCAAACTTTACTTGCGAACAACAGCAATGATGGCGCAGGTCGTTTGACAGCAGGTGAAGAAGCTTTGGTCGTGCGCGTGGAAGGTGCGGTGAAAACGCTGGATGATTTGCGTGCAGTGCGTTTGAGTACGGTCCGCAACGCACGGGTGCAGCTCGACGATGTAGCTACCGTCACGCACGGCTCACTCACCCGTTACGGCGCAGTCACGCACGATGGCCAGGGCGAAGCGGTGGAGGGCTTGGTGCTGGGTATGCGCGGTGTGAATGCTCGCCAGTTGGTGAACGCAGTGGACGCCAAGTTGGTCGAGATGGCGCCGCGCTTGCCCAAAGGCATGACGGTGAAAACCTTTTACAACCGAGGTGAGTTGGTCACGCGTGCTGCAGATACCGTGATTCACGCCTTGATTGAAGCAGCCGTGTTGGTGTGCATCACCTTGTATGTGTTCTTGGGGGGCATGCGCGCCGCCGTGTTGGTGGCGGTGGCTTTGCCCTTGTCATTGCTGAGCACCTTCATGCTCATGCGCAGCTTTGACTTGACGGCCAATTTGATGAGCTTGGGCGGCTTGGCCATCGCGCTGGGTATGTTGGTGGATGCGGCAGTGGTGGTGGTAGAAAACATCGAAACCGCATTTGCATCGCACCCCAAAGGCCACGCTTTGTCGAAGACCGAAATTTTGCTGAGTGCGGTGCGCCAAGTGGTCAAGCCTGTGGCGTCTGGTGTGCTGATTATTTGCGTGGTGTTCTTGCCGTTGTTAAGCCTTGAAGGACTAGAGGGCAAGTTGTTTGCCCCTGTGGCCGTGACCATCATCATGGCTTTGGCTTCGTCGCTGCTGTTGGCGTTCAGTGTCATTCCAGCTTTGGCATCGATGGTGCTGAAGGAGGAGAGTGCGCACGAGCCTGTGGTGATGCAAAAAATTCACGCCGCGTACCTGCGTTTGCGCGAACGTGTGTGGGCCAAACCGCAGTGGTTGTATGGCGTGTCGGTGGCTTCATTGGTGGTGGCTGCCGTGTTGTACAGCTTCATTGGCAAAACCTTCATGCCGACTTTGGATGAAGGCGATATCTTGGTGCAGCTGCAAAAGTTACCTTCGATTTCGCTGGAGGCTTCGTTAGAGATTGATACCCGCGTGCAACAAGCTATTTTGGAAAACGTGCCCGAAGTCAAATCCATCGTCGCCCGTGCGGGCTCTGACGAATTGGGGCTAGACCCGATGGGCCTGAATGAGACCGACACTTTCTTGGTGCTCAAACCCAAAAGCGAATGGCGCGGCAACAAAGACGACATCGTCGATGCGCTGCGCGTGGTGTTGGATGGTTTTCCGGGCTTGGTCTATGGCTTCACGCAGCCCATTGAAATGCGCGTGTCTGAAATGCTCACAGGCACACGCGGTGATGTGGCCATCAAAATCTTTGGTACAGACCTTGGTAGCCTGAACGAAGCCGCCCACCAAATTGCCGATGCTGTGCGCACCATTCCCGGCGCTGCCGAGGTGATTGCACCCAAGGCTGAAGGGTTGCAATACGTGTCGGTCACTCTGAATCGCACGACGATGGGTCAAGCCGGCTTCAGTGTGGAGACCTTGCAGCAAGCCTTGAAAAACCAAGTCGAAGGCGAGTCACTCGGCTACGTGTTGCAAGACGGTGTGCGCATGCCGCTCACCCTGCACGGCAACGAGGCCACACGACAAAGCCCAGAAGCGTTTAAAAACTTGCAACTCGCTGCACCCGATGGCCGTGTGTGGGCGGCTAGTGCGTTGGCTGATATTCGCTTGGTTGATGGCCCCATTCGTGTGGATCATGAACAAAGCGCACGTTTCACCAGTATTCAGGTTTCGGTAGATGGTCGTGATTTAACAGGCTTTGTGGGTGATGCGCAAAAAGCGTTGACTGCGCTCAAACTGCCTAGCGATGTACGCATTGTGTGGGGTGGTCAGTTTGAAAACCAGCAACGCGCAGCGGCGCGTTTAGGGCTGGTCATACCGGCGGCCATGGTCCTTATCTTCACCATTTTGGTGTTCACTTTTGGTTCAGCCATTCAGGCGGGCATTATCTTTTTGAATATTCCTTTTGCCCTAGTGGGCGGTGTGGTGGCCTTGGCCATTTCGGGTGAGTATTTATCGGTGCCTGCGTCGGTAGGCTTCATCGCACTGCTGGGCATTGCCGTGCTCAACGGCGTGGTCATGGTCACGCACTTCAACGAGCGTTTGCTCGATGGCGAAGCCATGAACGTGGTGGTGCGCTTAGGCACCGAGCGTCGTTTGCGCCCCGTGTTGATGACGGCAGTCATCACTGCGCTGGGCATGATTCCGCTGCTGTTTGCGACGGGGCCGGGCTCTGAGATTCAGCGCCCCTTAGCCATCGTAGTGACTGGTGGTTTGCTCAGCTCCACGTTGTTGACCTTGTTGCTGTTGCCCAAACTGTTCGAACGCTTTGGAGGGTTAGATAGCTTGCCGTGGCATGCGCTGACACGTTTGTTGCTTTGGAGTAAATCATGAGACGTTGCATGACTCTTTATCTCGTGGGTGGCGCTTTCGCATGGATATTGGGAATTGCGCAAGCTCAGCCTGTGGCGAGTTCAACGCCATCATTGTCCGCCCCATCAATGTCTATGACTGCACAGCTCTTGCCCTATCTGCCAGCTGAAACCGCCGTGAAAGAGGCCTTGTTAGGTAGCCCCTGGATGCAAGCCGCTCGCTCTAAAAAAGAAGCGGGCACCGCACGCGCCCGAGTCATTGAATCCGGCTCGGCTGAGTTCACCTTGCGCAGCACCTCGCAGCTTCGTCGTGATGTGGCTGCAGGCAGGCCAATGCACGAATCGCTGGTAAGCATCGAGCGTCCCATTCGCTTTTGGGGCAAACGCGGCATAGACGCCGATCTTGCGACACAGACCCAAGCTTTTGCCAATATCGAATATGCCGATGCTATGCATGAAGGCGCACGCGAGTTGATGCGTTTTTGGTTCGCGTACCTGCGTGCTTTGGCAGACCAAAAAAACGCAGTCACCACCTTTGACCTCGCAGCCAAGATGCAACGTCTCACGCACATACAAATCAAGCAAGGTGAAATCTCTCAACTCGATGCAGATCTGGCTGATGCCGAGTTTGAGCGCGTCACGGCAGCGCGTGCAGTAGCTGATGCGCAGCTGGCATCTGCTGAATCTGCTTTCACGCGTCGTTATGCGGGCATGGTGCTGCCTACGCACATGCCTGCAGCATTGCGGTTAGGGGCGTCACCCAATTTGCCCGTATTGAGTGATTCGATGACTGAGATGCGCCAAGAGTTTTTAGACAAAAATCACGAACTAAACATGATGCGTGTGGATGCACAACGCTTGCGCCTCGCTGCTGATCGAGCCTCGCGCGACCGCTTGCCAGATCCCACCGTAGGTGTGTTCAGCGGGCGCGAACGGGCTGGGAGTGAGACTATTTCGGGAGTCATGTTCTCCATACCGTTTCCCAGTGCGTCACGCTTTCATCACAGCAGCGCAGCTGTCGCCGATGCGCAAGCTGCTAGCGACAAAGTGCGACTGGCAGAGCAGCAACTGGGCGCCATGTTTGACAGCATGTGGATTCAGTTTCAACACAAACGCATCGCAGCTGACAACTTGAAATCGGCCGCGTTGCGTCAAGCCTTGGCCGCCGAAAAATCAGTCAAGGCCTACACCTTGGGCGAGGGCAGTTTGTCTGACGTGTTGCTCATTGCACGCATGGCTAGTGACAACCTCAATGCCGCTGAACGCATGCAGCTAGATGTGGTGGAGTTGTTGGCTTTGATTCGTTTAGACCTGCATCAGATATGGGACTTTGATGAATAAACAGTCGTTGCTCAGCAGCTTGCGCTTGTGTTCTTGGGGCGTCTCAGCGTTGGTTGCTTGGCAATGGTTCCCGGATCGTTACATGGGGCCTTACAACGCGTGGAATCCACACGCGATCATGGAGTTTGTGATCGCTATTTTTTCTATCTCATTCGTGGGTAAATTGGCAATTCACTGGTTAGGCGCGCACTACGGTTTGTTACTGACAGGTTTGATGGGGGGCTTTGCTTCGAGTACGGCCACTATTCACACCATGGGTATGGTGGCCAAAACCCAACCTCAGCAGGCAGACAGAGCTGCTTTGGGTGGTGTGCTATCTAACATTGCCACCTTGTTGCAGTTGATGGTGTTGTTGCAGTTGCTTGTCCCTCAGGTATTACTGCTGTTTCTACAACCTATGTGCTGTGGCTTGTTGGGTATGTGTGCCTATGCTGTATGGGTCCTTGTGAGAGCCCAACCTTCGGCACAGATGCAAGTGATGACGAGTGATGTGGACGTCTTCGATTGGCAAAGTTTGCTGACCTTGACCGCGGTGGTGTGCGGTGTGTCGTATGCGTCAGCTGCATTGAATGCACTCTATGGTCAATATGGTTTGTGGCTGGGTGCTGCGTTGTCGGGATTGGTGGATGCACATGCCATCGTGCCAACCGTCGCCTCGCTGCTCTCGCAAGATCAGTTGTTAGCGCAAGCGGCTTTGATGCCTTTGCTCATGGCTTTGAGCACCAACACCCTTACCAAAAGTTTGATAGCCTGGCAGTCAGGAGGTTGGACCTATGCCAAAAAAGTTTCTGGCGGAGTGTGGCTTACCACTGCGGCCGTGTGGTTGGGGTATGCCGCGCAGCAAGTAGGCTTGAGTTTGTGATTAGACCAACTCCGCAATCAACTCAATTTCCACACAAGCCCCCAAAGGCAACTGAGCCACGCCAAACGCGCTGCGTGCGTGTGCGCCTTTGTCGCCAAACACTTGGCCAATCAGTTCGCTGCAACCGTTGGTCACCAAGTGGTGCTCGGTGTAGTCGGGGCTGGAGTTGACCAAGCTCATCACTTTGACGATGCGCTTGATTTTGTTGAGGTCGCCAACTGCCGCGTGCAAGGTGCCCAACAAATCCACCGCAACGGCGCGTGCGGCTTGAGCGCCTTCAGCGGTTTGCATGGTCTTGCCCAATTGGCCGGTCCACACCTTGCCGTCTTGCTTGGCGATGTGGCCACTCAAAAACACCAAGTTGCCGGTTTGCACAAAAGGCACATAAGCCGCAGCGGGTACAGCGACTGGGGGCAGGGTGATGTTCAGGGCTTGGAGTTTGTCGTAAACGCTCATGTCGGATTCCTTGTTTGAATCCGGCAATTTTACGAGCGAGCAATTCGCATTTCGGGTCAAAGCGCTTCGCTTTAACTTTGTGATTGGCTTTGAGACTGTGTCTGCGACTGAGATTGCGTCTGGCTCGATGTGGCTGTCAGCTCTGACGCTGGCTGCACCGTCACAGCTACTTCAAGCGTGTGACTGGCCCCGCCATGAATCACCCCGCGCACGGGCGACACATCGGCGTAGTCACGGCCAATGGCCAAGGTCACGTAGTCGATACCGGGGGAGCTCAAGCCCCAGCGGTTGTTGGTCGGGTCAAGGTCAAACCACTGGCCGTGGGTGGCGAGTGCGCCGGTCTTGGCGGTCTCGGCGGCATCGTCTAAGTCGTTGGGCACATAGACCGACACCCACGCGTGCGAGGCATCGCTGCCTATCAAACGGGTTTGGCCTTCTGGTACTTCAGTCACCAAATAGCCACTCACATAACGCGCGGCTAAACCTTGTGTGCGCAAGCAGCCGATGAGGATGTGTGCAAAGTCTTGGCACACGCCTTTGCGACTTTTCAGCGCTTCGAGCGCAGGTGTGTTGATGTCGGTGCTGGCCGTCTCGTAGGTGAATTCTTGGTGAATGCGCGTCATCAAATCGCATGCGGCCACCAACACGGGGCGAGCAGGCGTGAAGCTGGCGCGTGCGTATTCAGCAAAGTCGGGATGTGGTTGCACATAGGGTGAGGCAAACACATATTCGGTGGCAGCGTCCCATGCCGCGCCTGAGTGGTACACAAAGTGCTCGCGCACGTTTTCCCACGCAGGCGTGGTCAAGGCTTGCTCGGGTGGGTAGGCGATGAAATGCGTGTCGACCGTGCTTTTCGCTGTAATGCTGAGTGTGTCGTGCACCACGGGCAGCGAGAAGAAAGTGCGGTTGTTGCCAAACACATCCACATGCGTGCTAGTGGCTGCTGGTGTGGGGGTGATGTGCAGCTCGGCGTGTTGCACGGTTTGCGCTACATCGCTGCGCGGCAGCAAGTGCGCCATGTGCTGCGCAGTGTTGACCTGCGGCACATAGTGGTAGGTGGTGGTGTGGGTGATGTACAGCAACATGACTTAAGCCCCCACGCTGTCGGCATGGTCAGTGTGGCTGAAGTATCGCGCTGTGATGGCGTCTGATACATGCCACGCAGCTTGCATGCATTCGGTCAGGCATGCACGCAGATGTGGGTGGTGGCCCACCTCGTTGGGCGTACAGAGTTGTTCTAAATCTGTTTGCTTCAAGTCGGGTACCAAGCGGGCCAGTGCATCGGGTTCGCCCATGGGCGTGTCGGCCAGTTTGGACAAACGGCCACGCAGCGTGCGTGCCACCCAAGCGAGTGAGCGCGGGTTGTCGTTGTCTTGCACCAGCAGCTCAATGAGTGGCGCGAGTTCGCGGCTTTGCTGGTACTGCGCTTGGAAGGTGATGGTGCTGTCAAACAGCGACAATAACGCCGCATAGTGCGAGCTGTTTTCGTCAGAGTTGTTGGCTTCATCGCCTGTAGTTTCAAACGCGCCCACTTCCACCGCCAAGTCGAGAGCCGACGACAAAAAGCCCAAGCGTTCTACGTGACGGCCAATGCTCAGAAGTTGCCAGCCGTCATCCCGTGTCATGCGGTCGGTTTGTGCGCCGGTGATGGCGGCCAACGCTGAGCTGGCGGCATCGAGGGCCTGCAAGGCTTGCACGGCAGAGAACTCGCGTTGCGAACCCGACAGCGCGCAGTCGGCGCTGAACTGATCCACACAATGCACGATGGCATTCCAATGCTCGGGCGACAAGCGCTCGCGCAGTGATGACGCGGCTTGATGCAAAGCGCGCAAGTTGTAGCCCACGCTGGTGCAGTGGTCGTCTTGGTCGAGGCATGCAATGAGCGTGCGTTCAAACACGCGGCGGCGTGAGCCCATGCTCGGTGTGCTGGTGGCTTTGTCTTCGCCAGCGGCATGGGCCGATGGCACGCCCGCAGGCACGAGGCCTTGACGCTGGGTGAGCAGCTGAAGCCATGCCCACAAGCTGCGTGAGGCGGGGTCTTCGCCATTCAAGGCTTCGATGCATAGGCGCACCAAGCGCACCATGTTTTCGCTGCGCTCGGTGTAGCGGCCAAGCCAATACAAGTTTTCAGCAGCACGGCTGGTGACCATGCGCTCGCGGTGTTTGAAGCCAGAGGCTGCGTTGTACTTGGGCAGCAAGCTGCTGCGGTCCACATCGGCTTCGGTTTGCACCCACACATCGGCGCTGCTGCCACCGCGTTGCATCGAGGCAATTTCTGCATGGGGCGCAGCAATGCGCGCCAAGCCACCGGGCAACACGCGCCATGAGTCTGCGCCATCTCGCAACGCGAAAACGCGCAACATGACCGAGCGTTGCACCACACCTTCGGTGGTGTTTTTCCAAGTGGGCATTTGCGACAGCGGCGTGTACGCCTGCAAGGTGTAGCGGTCGGGTTGGCGCGTGATACGGCCCACCCATTCGTCACGCTGCGCTTGGGTGAGTGTGCGTCCCAAGGCTGCATCAAACGTGCCGTGCGTGGCCGAGCCAGGGTAGGTGGGCTTGATGGCCATGTGCTCGAGTTGCGGCAGCACCGATGCCAAAGCCGCACGTTCGCCGCACCACCAGGTATCGAGTGCCGGCAGCTGCAGTTCTTCGCCCAACAGCTTTTCACTCAAGGCGGGTAAGAAGCCCAACAAAGCAGGTGACTCTAAAAACGCCGAGCCCGGCGCGTTGGCCACCACCACATTGCCAGCACGCACTGCTTGCAGCAAACCGGGAATGCCCAAGGTGGAGTCAGCGCGCAACTCCAACGGGTCTAAGAACTCATCGTCCAAACGTTTGAGCAACACATGCACGGGCTCTAGGCCACGTAGCGTGCGCAGGTACACACGTTCGTCGCGCACGGTCAAGTCATGGCCTTCAACCAACGTGAGGCCCAAGTAGCGGGCAAGGTACGCGTGTTCGAAATAGGTTTCGTTGTAGGGCCCAGGCGTGAGCAAGGCCACGTGTGCGTTCGCACCTTCAGGGCTGTGCGCTTTGAGGGACTCCACCCATACGCGGTAGGTGGCAGCCAACCGCTGAATGTTCATGGCCTCAAACGCTTGCGGAAACTGGCGCGAAATGAGCAAGCGGTTTTCTAGCAAATAGCCCAAGCCCGAAGGCGCTTGGGTGCGCTGCGACACCACGGCCCAGTTGCCATCAGGCCCACGCGCGAGGTCAAACGCGGCAATGTGCAAATGCGTGCCACCCACAGGAGCCACGCCGTGCATGGCACGCAAGTAGCCGGGGTGGCCTTGCACCAAAGCGGGGGGAATCATGGCTTCGCGAATCAGCTGCTGCGGGCCATACACATCGGCCATCACGCGCTCCAGTAAACGTGCGCGTTGCTTCACGCCCACTTCAATTTGCTGCCAGCTGTCGGGGGTGAGGATGAGGGGAAAGAGGTCCAAGGCCCAAGGCCGCTGCGGGCCACCTTGGCTGGCGTACACGTTGTAGGTGATGCCGTTGTCACGCACTTGGCGTGCGAGGGTTTGGGTGCGGCGGTCGAGGTCGTCTAGGCCGGTGGTGCCGAGCTGGTCAAAAAACGTGTGCCACGGTGATGACAGGTCCTGTGTATCTGCTGCTGACTCAAGAGCTTTAGCAACTGATGCAGCGACAGGCGAACACTTGCCTTGCAATTCGTCAAAGTGCCCGCTGTCGGCGGGATGTGCGAGACCCTTCACCACGTCAAGCAAACGCGGGTTAGCAACAGACTCAGAGGGAGGTGAGGATGGCTTTTGCACAGTGGCTGCATTGTCTCACTGCCTTTGGGTTGTGGCATGGCTAAGTGACTGTTGCGCGGTGTGCTTAGTCGCGTCGCAAATCTAGCGTGAAGGGGAACTCTTTGCTGGCTGGCACCCCCACGGTGGCTTGCGGCACATCCAACTTGCCCGGCGTGTGGCCCAGCGGGAAGAAGCGCGACAAGCGTCGGCTTTCGGCCTCATACGCGTTGACGGGAAAGCTGTCGTAGTTGCGCCCACCGGGGTGTGCCACGTGGTACTGACAGCCACCGACTGAGCGCTTCATCCATGTGTCCACAATGTCAAAGGTCAGCGGCACATGCACGCCAATGGTGGGGTGCAAGGCAGATGATGGAGCCCATGCGCGGTAGCGCACACCTGCGACGTATTCGCCCACCGTGCCTGTGGGTTGCAAAGGCAAGGGGCGGCCGTTGACGGTGATGGTGTGGCGGCTCGGGTTGAGTCCCGCCACATGCACCTCGATGCGTTCGAGCGATGAGTCCACATAGCGCACCGTGCCGCCGCTCGAGCCTTCTTCGCCCATGACGTGCCAAGGCTCCAAGGCGTTGCGCAGGGTGAGGTTGATGCCCAGTGTTTGCAAGTCGCCCACACGTGGGAAGCGGAATTCAAAGTGCGGTGCAAACCATGCGGGGTCGAACTGAAAACCACAATCGCCCAACTCAGTCAACACATCGTCAAAGTCGGCTTTGACGAAATGGGGCAGTAAGAAACGGTCGTGCAGCTCGGTGCCCCAGCGCGTTGCAGGTGCTTGATACGGCGTTTCCCAAAAACGCGCAACGAGGGCGCGCAGCAAGAGCTGTTGCACGATGCTCATGCGTTCGTGCGGCGGCATTTCAAACGCACGAAGTTCTAGCAAGCCCAAGCGTCCGGTGGACGAATCGGGTGAGTAGAGCTTGTCGATACAAAACTCGCTGCGGTGCGTATTGCCTGTGACGTCAATCAGCAAGTTGCGCAGCGTGCGGTCCACGATCCACGGTGGCATATCGGCACCAAACTTCTTGCGGTTCTTTTGAATCTCTGCCAGCGCAATTTCAAGCTCGTAAATTTGGTCATTACGCGCTTCATCCACACGCGGTGCTTGGCTGGTAGGGCCAATGAACATGCCGCTGAACAAATAGCTCAATGACGGGTGGTTGTGCCAATACAAGATGAGCGAGGCCAGCAGCTCAGGCTTGCGCAAGAACGGGCTGTCCGCAGGCGTGGCTCCGCCCATCACGATGTGATTGCCGCCGCCCGTGCCGGTGTGGCGGCCATCGGTCATGAACTTTTCGGCTGACAGGCGCGACTCAAACGCGGCCTTGTACAAGAACTCGGTGTGGTCCACGATTTCCAGCCAGTTGTGGGCGGGGTGGATGTTGACCTCAATCACGCCGGGGTCGGGTGTGACTTGCAGCACTTTCAGGCGCACATCGCGTGGGGGCGGGTAGCCTTCCAACACAATGCGCACGCCCAGCTGTTCGGCGGTGGCTTCAATCGCGCTGAGCAGCTCTAGGTAGTCTTCCAAGTTGCCCAGTGGCGGCATGAAGACGTAAATCAAACCCTGTGGGTTCTCCATCGCCTTCAACTCAACGGCAGGGCCGTTGGCGCGTGATGGGTCGCGCACTTCTACGCAAATGGCGGTGCGGGTAATCCAATGCGCAGATTGGTCTTTGGCCGGCACAGGGTGTGGGGTGCCTGGCACATAGCCGTCTTGGCCCATACCGGTTTGCAGACCCACTGTGCCACCTTGGGCGATGCCACCACCCGGCACATGTGTGTTGATGTGATGGTCATAGTGAGTGTGGCGCGCATGGTGCGAGTACTGCGCACGCAAGGCTGCCGCGTGCGGCAGAGGCTTGCGTTCGGCGAAGTGGTCTTGCTCAATCGCGTAGGGGTAGTCGGCTTGGCTGACCCAAGGCAATGAATCGAGTGGCAAACGCAAGCCCATGGGCGAGTCGCCGGGCACGAGGTACATGCGCTCGTCACGCAAGAACCAAGGGCCGGTGCTCCAGCGTGGACCACCCGCCGCTTCGCCCGCTTTGAGGGGCAACACGTAGCCCACGGTTTTGTCTAGGCCTTGGCTGAATACGCGGCGCAGGCGCACGCGCTCCATCTCGTCGTCGAGCTTGGCATCAAACGGGTCCACGTTCACGGGCAAGCGGCGCTCGCGCCACAGGTAGTACCACGTGTCTTCATAGCCGGGGGTGATGAACTGGTCGTCCAACCCCAGTTTGTGCGCGAGGGTTTGTGTGAAGCGTTGTGCGTCTTCAGTGGTGTAGCTGCTGGGCACGCGCTCGTCGGCAAACAAATCGGGGTTGTGCCAGCACGGGTGGCCGTCGGTGCGCCAGTAAATGCCCAAGGCCCACCGTGGCAACTGTTCGCCCGGATACCACTTGCCTTGGCCAAAATGCAAGAAG
>Ga0213920_1000117_pt1 | contig 83017 bp, 88 predicted proteins | sample McNCre1117MG_FD_161054 | JGI IMG/M metagenome (GOLD analysis project Ga0213920, IMG submission 161054) | Freshwater microbial communities from McNutts Creek, Athens, Georgia, United States - 11-17 MG | ecosystem: Environmental > Aquatic > Freshwater > Creek | place: USA: Georgia | collected...
TCGGCAGGGTTACCGTCTTGCAACATGGCGCGGTATTCGGCAATGCTGTCGGTCGACGACTTTTGGGCGAACGCAGCGGCGGACACGCCGATGAGCCCTAAAGCAATGACTAGTTTTTTCATTCGTGTCTCCACTGCGTTCTGGCGACTTAGGAAACAGTCGCCTCGTCAGAGCGTGTGTCGCCCTTGTTGTCTTTCCAAGTGATGCCCACTTTGTCACCAGCTTTGGCACCTTTGATGGTGAACTGCAAGAAGGGGTTCTTGGACACAGCGGGGCCCCACTCGGCTGTCATCACGACTTTGCCATTGAGGGTTGCGGTCACGTCTTGGATGTGCCATGCGGGGATGAGTTTGCCGGTGCCGTCTTTGCGTTGACCGGATTCCATTTCGTGGCTCATCAAGACACGGATGGTTGCTTTGTCGCCAGCTGCTTGGGCGCGAATGCGCATTGGATCTGCCATGTTGTTTCTCCTGATATTTCTAAATTAGCCGCCGCAGCCGCCGAGTGTCACTTTGACTTCTTTCTTCGCGAAGAAAGCTTTGCCGTCGTTGGTGATGGCCACTGCGTAGACATCGGACGATTGGCCCATCTTGGAGCGTGTGGAGAAGTTGGCTTCCACGTCAGGCGTCACGTTGAACATCGCGATCAACGCAGATGGGTTTTTCTCAACCAACAACAACATGCGTTTGACGTTGCCCAAGCTGGTGCTCACGCCCAAAGGAACCACCGCACCGTTTTCGGCGATGTCTGGACCGGTGATGGTCACGTCTTTGCTCTCCACAGGGGCAGAGCCCCCCATGACTTTGACGGCTTCGGCCACGCTCTTGGTGTCAAACGCAGCTTTGTCAAACGCGTGTGCGTATTGGGGAAACAGGCCAGTAGAGGCCAGCAGGCCTGCCACAGCGGCGCTGTGCTTGAGGGTCTCGCGACGAGTTTGCATGTAGTGCTCCTAAAAATGCGTGAGAGTTATTTTGCCGCACCGGCTGCAAGCCAGTTGGCAATCGTTTTGATATCTGCTTCGGGTGCAGTCTGTGCAGGCATGGGGATAGCACCCCACACGCCTGAACCGCCTGACTTGATTTTTCCTGTCAAGTACTCGGCTTTGCCTGGGTATTTTTTGGCAATGTCATTGAAGCTCGGGCCCACCACCTTGGTGCTTTGCGCGTGGCAAGCGGTGCAAGTGTGCTTGTTCAACAAAGCCAAGGCAGGGTCAACCACTTTGGCCGCAGGTTTGGCAGCGGCAGCGGGTGCTGTTGTGCCACCCACAGGGGCCGCTTTGTTTTCAGGCACGGCCGTGTTCGCGCCGTGTTGCTGGCCCACCAAGCGGTTTTGGTCGGCCAAGTTGCCGTGTGCGTTGCGGGCATAGTCGGGCAACATGGATGCGACGTTGGCCTCGGGCACGCAGTTTTTCATGCAGGCCACGTTGGCGGTGTCGGGCTTGTTGGTGCCCTTGAATTCTTTGCCAGCCCACATGAAGTGCTGCGTGGTCATGCCGTTGCGGTTGGGCATGCGCTTTTGCACATCGGCGATGTTTTTGTTGGACAACACAAAGTCTTCCGGCACCACATTGGCCAAGCTCAAGAGGTAGGCCGTCACGGCATACACCTCGTCGGGCTTGAGCGACTTGGGCGCAGTCCAAGGCATGGCGCGGTTGATGTAGTCCCACAGCGTCGACACCGTGGCCACTTTCATGATCGTGGTGCGGCCCGGGAAATCAGCGCGCTTCAAATTGGCCACGTTGCCGGTTTTGATGTCGTCGTTGGTCGTGCCGCCAATGAGCGGGCTGAACACTTCGTTGGACTCACCAAACACGCCGTGACAGTGGGCGCACTTGGCTTCCCACAAATCTTGACCTTGCGCGACTGAGCCCGAACCTGCAGGCAAACCTTTGAAGTCGGGGCGCACGTCGATGTCCCATGCGGCCACTTCTTTGGGGGTGGCGGGTCGGCCCACGCCTGGGTAAGCCGTGCTTTGCGCACTGGCCACGCCAGCGGCTGCCAACAAAGCGGCAGTCAAAGCAGAAACCAAAGTGACTTTAAGAAACTTGGACATTCTTGACCTCGCCGTTTTCTTGCACCAACCACGATTGGATGGCGTTGTTGTGATAGATCGAACGCGTGCCACGCGCCGCACGTAGGTGCTTGTACGTGGGTTGCACGAAACCAGTTTCGTCCGTGGCACGGCTTTGGATGATGGCGGGCTTGCCGTCCCACACCCAGTCGATGTTGAAGCGGGTCAGCGCTTTGCTGAGCACCGGTGTTTCCAAACGGGCTTGGCGCCAATTGCGACCACCGTCGACCGACACATCGACCTTGGCCACTTTGCCGCGGCCCGACCAAGCGAGGCCGGTGATGTTGTAGAAGCCTTTATCCAACAACACTTGGCCACCCGAGGGCGTGGTCACCACGCTCTTGCATTCTTGGATGTTGGTGTACTGACGGTGTTGACCATCGGGCATCAAGTCCATGTAGTGCACGGCTTCGTCTTTGGCCGCATAGGGCATGTCGCCCACTTCGATGCGGCGCAGGTACTTGACCCAGCTCACACCTTGAATACCGGGCACGATCAAGCGCAGTGGGTAACCGTTTTCAGGACGCAGCATTTCGCCGTTTTGCCCGTAGGCCACCAAGACCTCGCCTGACAAGATCAGGCTCATGGGGATGGTGCGGGTCATGGATGAACCATCGCCACCTTCGGCCAAGATGAATTTGGCGTTCTTGAAATCAGCGCCTGCAATCTCGAGCAAGGTGATGAGCGGCACGCCCGTGAACTCGCTACACGACACCATGCCGTGCGTGTATTGCACGGTAGGCACGGCCACGTTGCCCCACTCCACCGCCGTATTGGCACCGCACTCGATGAAGTGAAAACGCGAGACAGAAGGCAAACGCATGATCTCGTCCATGGTGAACACCTTGGGTGTTTTCACCATACCGTTGATCATGAAGCGATGCTTGGAGGGGTCGATGTCCCACCAACCTTGGTGGTGACGCTCGAAGTGCAAACCGCTCGGCGTGACGATGCCAAACAGCGACTGCAACGGCGCAAACGACACCGAGGCTTGTGTGGTTTGTGTCAAGCCTGGGCTTTGACGGCGTTGCACGTTCGATTCGAACTTAGAAGGCACACCGTACCCATTGTTGGCAGCCACGCCTTGGCCGAGGCCTGTGGCGTGCTCGGGCAAGTTCAAGATGTTGGGGTCACCGCCCTCGGTGGGCACAGGGTTACCTTGGGCCAAAGCCATGGGTGCCGCAGCACCTGCGGCGGCAGCGGCAAAGGCGCTGCGAATGAAATTGCGACGACCGGCTTTGCTTTCAGCAATGACGGTGCTGATGCCGTCGCGGTCTAAAAAGTTTTCGGGTGCTTTTTGAACGCGACCCGATTGAATGCCATCTGGTGTTTTCACAGACAGTCCTTCCACATCAGTTATATATCAACAACCGCTAATATAAATCATCTCTGATGCAAAGTAACTCGGGTTTACGCCAAACCACGATGTAAGTTCAGCGGAATTTGTAATGCTGTTTGTTTAAGACCGCCGCCACCGCGTTGGTGTCTTCGGGGAAGAAGCCCAAATTCAGCTCGGTGTTGCAGTACTCCACCATGCCACGCAAAGCGCCCGCGGTGTTGATGCGACCTTTCGGGTTATAGATGTCGCTGCCATCGCCACCCACGCGGCGAATGTGGCATTCGTTGCATTGGTTTTCGGCAATGAGCTTCTCACCCGCTTTGAGGTCAGCATCTTTGAACAAGGGATGCTGCTGAGCCTGTGCGCCTGCGGCCAGCGTCAACAAGACGGCATATAAAAACTGTTTCATCGTTGTCTCCATCTCAGTTAGCTTGCTCATTTGACTTGCAAAAGCTCAGGCATCAACACTTGGTAATGCCGCCCCATTTTGTCGAGCGGGGTAATCACACCGGCGCGTACCAAAGCAGTCACCTCACGGCTGACAGTTTCGAGCTTGAGGTCCATCATGGCGCCCATGTCGTCGCGGCTAAACAAGGTCACCGTGTCGTCTGGCGACACCTCGTGCATTTTGCGAATGAAGTGCAACACGCGTTGCTTGGCCGTACCAAAGTTGAGGTCGGCCAGCCAATCGTCCGCGAGCTTCAATGCACTTTGCCATTTCTCCATCAGCTTGCGGTGCAAGCGTGGGCTGTTGGCCCCGAGTTGATGCATCACGTCTAACGGAATGCGACACACAGACACCTCGCTCAAGGCCACCGCTTGGCTGTCGTAGCGGCCTGTGGCCAAGGCCTCTAGGCCCACCACATCGCCGGGAAATAACACACGCACCACGCGTGCGCGGCCATCGGCGGTGACACGCACCAGCTTGACCATGCCTTGGCGCAGCGTGAACACACCCAGCGCTTTGTCGGACTCGTCGTACAGCGTTTGGCCGGGCTGGTACACCAAGTCGTCAATCGGCGCGTGGATGAGCTTGAAGTCTTCTTCGTTCAAATCGGCAAACAACACCATCTCGCGGATGCCGCAGTTGCGGCAGTCCGAGGTGCCGCGCCATGCGGATTCGGTTTGAATCGGAATCATGCGCCCGCCACCGCTTTGCGTGCTGCGGCGAGTTGGTCATCCAAATACGCGCCGTAGAAATCGGGCAAGTACGCACCTTTCAAACGCGAAGCCACCTCACGCCCTTGCGCACCAAAGAACAACACCGTGGGAGCGAGCTTGATGTTTTGTTTTTTCACCCACGCATCTTGCGTGAGCGAGCTGCCGTCAAAGTCGACCAACACGCGCGGGTTGCGCATGTCAATTTGCACCACCTGCAAGCCTGTTGCGCGCAAAGGGTGTAAATAGTTTTCGCGCACCACTTTGCAAAACGGGCAGCCGTGCAAGCTGACCATCACCACCAAGGGCTGCTTGGCTTGCAAGGCTTGCTCCAACGAGGCCGCCAATGAATCGGTGCTGGGCAAGATGATGGGCATCGCGGCGAACGCGCTTTGCGCGAGCGATGCCAGCGCACCCGCAGAAACCACGTGCAGTGCTTGACGTCGAGAAAGAGTGGCCGTGTGTGTCACTTGGCTTCTTGCTCCATGAGCAAATAGGTGTTGTAGGCGTTCATGCGGTTGGCCGATTTGAAAAGGGGCATTTTCTCGAACTTTGACCAATCCGTGCTGGCGTAGGCGCTTTCAAACGGTTCCATGTCTTTGGCCGCGCGGCCCATGGTGTCGCGCAGGTACATGAGGTAGTCGCGCGTGAGGGTCATGTCGGCCTTGGGGTCGTTCGAGATGGGGCCGTGGCCGGGTACGACCCAGCGGGTGTCGAAGGTGAGCAAACTCTGCATGGCCTCGATCCAATGGCGGCTGTCGGCTTGGCCCACAAACGGAATGCGGTTGCGAAACACCAAATCGCCCGCGAACAACACTTTTTGCTTCGGCAAATACACCACCAAATCTTCGGCGGTGTGCGACGGGCCCACCGGTTGAATGTCAAAACGCACGCCACCCACCGTCAAGGTTTGCGGGCCAGTGAGCCATTCATCCGCTGGCACCAAACGGGTTTTTTCATCTACCCAAGGCCACAGCTCTTGGCGCGATGCTTCTAAGCGCAAACGTGCCGTGTCAGAGGTGAGGTACTCGCGCGCCGCACCGTGGGCCACGATGCGTGCGCCCACCTCTTTGAACACTTGCAAGCCATAAATGTGGTCCGCGTGGTAATGCGTCAGCACCACGGTGTGAATCGGTTTCTTCGTCACTTTGGCGATTTCGGCCAACAAGCGACGCGCCAACTCGGGAGAGCCCAAAGCGTCAATCACCACCACGCCTGCGGGTGTGACCACAAAGCCCGCGTTGGAGATGAAGTTTTGATTGGCCGACGAACCCATCTCCGACACGCCCTGCACGTAATACACATGGGGCACCACCGCCTTGGCTTGCATCAACGGCTTGGCGACCGTGGCTGGCGGCGTGGCAGGCTGCGCTTGCACCAAGCCGCACACAGCCGCGCCACCCAACAGTGTGCCGAGGCAGAGTTGTCGAATCCACGAAACGTTGACCATGTTTTCTCCTGAAAGGCCCTAGCGCTGGGACTTGATGTGCATCAAGTGCCGCGCCAGCCAGAGCACTTAGCATAGTCCAAATATAAGCGTAGACTAAATCATATGAACCTCACCACACTCAATGAAGCCTATGGCGAACCTTATGTCTTAGCCGCGGGCGGGTGGCTGATTGGCTTGTTGTTTGGTTTTTTTGCGCAACGTTCTAAATTTTGTTTGCGCGCGGCGGTGGTGGAGTTTTGGCATCGCCAATTTGGCGAAAAGCTCTCGGTGTGGTTGCTCACCTTTTCGGCGGCGGTCATCGCCATTCAAGGCCTGATCGTGTTGGGCGACTTAGACGTGAGCACTGCGCGCCAACTCGCCATACGCGGCAGTTTGTCGGGGGCATTGGTGGGTGGCTTGTTGTTTGGCGCGGGCATGATCATGACGCGCGGTTGCGCCAGCCGTTTGCTGGTGTTGTCGGCCAATGGCAATTTGCGGGCGTTGCTGTCGGGTTTGATTTTTGCGGTCACCGCGCAGTCAGCGCTGTCAGGCGCGCTCTCGCCCTTGCGCCAAGAGATCACCAATCTGTGGACCGTCGAAGGCGGCGCCAGCCGTGACTTGCTGGCCATCTTGGGACTGAGCCACACCACCGGCCTCATCATTGGCTGCGTGTGGTTGTTGGCTGCGCTGTACTTCACCACGCGCACCTCGCAACGTGCATGGATGTGGGTGGGTGGCATTGGCACAGGCTTGAGCGTGGCCTTGGCGTGGTGGTATTCGTACAGCGTGGCTAAGGCGTCGTTTGAAGTGGTGCACATCCAAGGCATCACGTTCAGTGGCCCTTCGGCCGAATGGCTCATGCGCGTGTTGGCACCCAACCCACCTGCGATTGGGTTTGACTTTGGTTTGTTGCCGGGTGTGTTTTTGGGCTCGTTCTTGGCGGCATGGCTGGGCCAAGAGCTCAAGCTCGAAGGCTTCAAAGACGGCTACAGCATGCGTCGCTACATCGTGGGCGCCATCTTCATGGGCTTTGGCGCCATGTTGGCCGGTGGCTGCGCGGTGGGCGCGGGTGTGACGGGCGGCGCCATCTTTGCCCTCACCGCATGGACGGCCCTCATTGGCATGTGGCTCGGTGCCGGCTTGACGGACCGTTGGATGGATGCACCGCCTGCCAGCGCACCGACACTGATGCAGCCTTGAGCCAAGTCCGTTTGATTCGAATTCTTCCGTTATAGTTTTCAGCGTAATGAGCAACGCCATCATTGGGTTTTCCCCGTGATGGCGTTTTGTCATTCTGGATATATTACTCATCACTGATACATGTCATTCAACGAGGACTCGATGAAAACAACATCTCTCTCTTGTGTGCGCCTGCTGGCCACCACTGCCTTGGTGTTGGGTGTGAGCGCCGCCGCTCACGCGCAAGACAAAGCCACCGCATTACACAACCGTGCCACCGCCGCCATGTGCGCCAACTGCCACGGCACCGATGGCCGCACCACCGAAGGCTCGGCCATTCCATCCCTGGTGGGTATGCCCAAAGACTACATGGTGTTGCAACTCAAAGCGTTCAAAGACGGCACACGCCCTGCCACGGTGATGCACCAAATCACCAAAGGCCTGACCGATGCCCAAATCAACACCATCTCCAGCTACTACGCTGCCACCAAGCGCTAATCAAGGATTCATCATGAAACGTCGCAGTTTTGTTCAAGCCTCTATGGCACTTGGTTCTTTTGGTGCGCTCGGCAGCATGGTCGGTTGCGCATCTGTGGGGCGTGTGCCCGAGAAAGCACGCGTGGTCGTGGTGGGTGGCGGCTACGGTGGCGCCACCGCTGCCAAGTACGTGCGCATGTTGTCGAACTATCAAATCGATGTCACCTTGATCGAACCCAATGGCGAGTTCATTTCTTGCCCCATCTCCAATTTGGTGATCGGTGGCAGCAAGACGATGGCCGACATCACCACACCGTACGACAAGCTCTCGGGCAAGCACGGTGTCAACATCGTGCGCGACTATGTGGCCAGCGTTGACCCCGCCAAGAAAACCGTCACCTTGGCCAGCGGCCCCACCATCCGTTACGACAAGCTCGTCATGTCGCCCGGCATTGACTTGATGTTCAACACCATCGAAGGTTTGAAAGAGGCCAACGCCTCAGGCCAAATTTTGCAAGCGTGGAAAGCGGGCCCCGAGACCTTGGCCTTGCGCAAGCAACTCGAAGCGATGGACGATGGTGGCGTGTACGCCATCACCATCCCCGAAGCACCCTACCGCTGCCCACCCGGCCCGTACGAGCGTGCCAGCCAAGTGGCGCATTACTTCAAGCAACACAAGCCCAAGTCCAAGGTGCTGATCTTGGATGCCAACCAAGACGTGACATCCAAAGGCCCATTGTTCAAAAAGTTTTGGGCCGACAACTACAAGGGCATCTTGGAATACATGCCGCAGCACAAAGTGGTGGCTGTGGACGCGAAGACCAACACCTTGAAGTTCGATGTGCAAAACGATGTCAAAGCCAACGTGCTCAACGTGTTGCCCGCCATGCGTGCCGGTGGCATTGCGGTGCAATCCAACTTGGCCAACGTCAACGCACGTTGGTGCGCGGTGCAGTACCAAACCTTTGAGTCCACACAGGCCAAAGACATTCACGTGATTGGCGACTCCATCATGGTGGCCCCGCTCATGCCCAAGTCAGGCCATATGGCCAACTCGCATGGCAAAGTCACGGCAGCGGCCATCGTGGCGCAGTTGTCGGACATGCCCGTCAACCCTGCTCCGTTTTTGAGCAATACCTGCTACAGCTTTGTGAACGACAAGCTGGTGGTGCACGTCGCATCCATCCACCAGTACGACGACAAAGAGAAAACCTACAAAACCGTGCCTGGCTCGGGTGGCGTATCTGCGGCACCCAACGAGTTAGAAGGCATTTACGCTTGGAACTGGGCTCAAAACATTTGGGCCGACAGCTTGATGTGAGACACAACACCATGAACTTTTTGAAACGCATTTCTCTAACTTTCTTTCAAACCTTCGCTGCCTTGTTGCTAGCCCTGAGCTTGGGCTCGGCACACGCACAAGACATCAAAGTGGTCTACCACGTCAACACGGGCGTAGACACCGCAGCGGCCATCTTGGGCAATGTACGCAACCACCTCAGCGCAGACCCCGCAGCCAAAATCACGGTGGTCACCCACGGCCCCGGCATCGACTTTTTGCTCGATGGTGCCAAAGACAGCAAAGGCCGCGAGTTCAGCGGCATGGTGTCAGACCTCGCGGGCAAAGGCGTGCAGTTCCGCGTGTGCAACAACACGCTGACCTCGCGCAACATCGACCCCAACAAAGTGTCAATGGAAGCCAAGATCGTGCCCTCGGGCGTGGCCGAGGTGGCGCGTTTGCAAGCCAAAGAAGGTTTCGTGTACCTCAAGCCTTAAAGCTGAACCACACACCCCACAAGGCCGCCTCGTGCGGCCTTTTTTTGCGCCCCGCATGTCTACGGTGTTGCCCGTACGTGCGGTATCGAATTTTCAAATGCGTTTGTTTTTCCTACAGTGACGGCATTGCCACCCGTCACAAAGGAACACGCCCATGACGCCGATCGTCACCCAGGTTTTGGTGAAGAAGAAAACCCAAAGCCCCGCGCACCGTGAATGGCTCAAAACGCCGCCACAGAGCGATGCCGAGCTGTACCGCAAAGACGTGGCGGGGTTCTTGATTTTCTTAGTGGTCGTCTTCACCGTGGTGATGATTTCGCTGCACGCCTGATGGCGAACTGGCGCAGCGAGTGCGCTGTTTTTATATACTGACCGCCTGCGTGGTGGCGAAAAATGCGACTACATCGTTTTGTGCATTTTTCTAAAGAGCCGCCATGGAAATCAAAGTCAACTTTCTCGACAAACTCCGCCTCGAAGCCAAGTTTGACGACTTCACCGTGGTGGCCGATCAACCCATTCGCTACAAAGGCGATGGCTCCGCGCCCGGCCCGTTCGATTATTTTTTAGCCTCCTCGGCGCTGTGCGCGGCGTATTTCGTCAAGCTGTATTGCGACACGCGCAATATCTCGACCGAGCACATTCGCCTCTCGCAAAACAACATCGTTGATCCGGAAAACCGTTATCAGCAGATTTTCAAAATTCAAGTTGAGTTGCCCCCCGATATTTCAGAGGTGGACCGCCGCGGCATTTTGAATTCCATCGAGCGCTGCACCGTCAAAAAAGTGGTGCAAGCCGGCCCCGAGTTTGTGATTGAAGAAGTTGCCAACTTAGACGCCGACGCACAAGCCTTGCTCACCCTCCAGCCCACGGCAGACACCAGCACCTACATCACAGGCAAAGACCTGCCGCTGGAGCAAACCATCGCCAATATGTCGGGGCTGCTGGCCAACTTGGGCATCAAGATTGAAATTGCGTCGTGGCGCAACATCATTCCCAACGTGTGGTCGCTGCACATCCGCGATGCGCACTCGCCCATGTGCTTCACCAACGGCAAGGGTGCCACCAAAGAAAGCGCCCTCGCCTCGGCCTTGGGCGAATACATCGAACGCCTGAGCAACAACCACTTTTACGCCGGTGCGTTTTGGGGCGAAGACATCGCCCAAGCCGATTTCGTGCACTACCCGAACGAACGTTGGTTCCAGCCCGGCGCGGACGATGCACTGCCCTCGGAAATTTTGGATGACTACTGCTTAGACATCTACAACCCCGACGACGAATTGCGCGGCTCGCATTTGGTCGACACCAACTCGGGCAACGCCGCGCGTGGCATTTGTTCGCTGCCCTATGTGCGCCATTCCGATGGCGAGGTGGTGTACTTCCCCTCCAACCTGATTGAGAACTTGTTTGTCAGCAACGGTATGAGCGCGGGCAACACCTTGGCCGAAGCCCAAGTGCAATGTTTGTCTGAAATTTTTGAACGCGCCGTGAAGCGCGAAATCATCGAAAGCGAAATCGCCTTACCCGATGTGCCGCCCCACGTGTTGGCCAAGTACCCCAGCATCCTCGCGGGCATTCAGGGTTTGGAAGAACAAGGCTTTCCGGTGTTGGTGAAAGATGCTTCGTTGGGCGGCATCTACCCCGTGATGTGCGTCACCTTGATGAACCCACGCACCGGCGGTGTGTTTGCCTCGTTTGGCGCACACCCCAGCTTAGAAGTGGCGCTGGAACGCAGCCTCACCGAACTGCTGCAAGGCCGCAGCTTTGAAGGCCTCAACGATTTGCCGCCGCCCACTTTTGAGAGCAATGCCGTCACCGAACCCAACAACTTTGTTGAGCACTTCATCGACTCCAGCGGCATCGTGTCGTGGCGCTTCTTCAGTGCCAAATCAGATTTTGAATTTGTCGAATGGGACTTCTCAAGCCAAGGCGACGATGCCAACGCGCAAGAAGCGGCCGCTTTGCTGGGCATTTTGGAAGACATGGGCAAAGAGGTCTACGCCGCGGTGTACGACCAACTGGGCGCTGTGGCCTGCCGCATCTTGGTGCCCGGCTATTCAGAGGTCTACCCCGTGGAAGACTTGGTGTGGGACAACACCAACAAAGCCTTGCTGTTCCGCACAGACGTCCTCAACTTGCACCGCTTGGATGACGCGAGCCTAGAAGCCTTGCTCGACCGCTTAGACAACAACGAGCTCGATGAGTACTCGGACATTGCCACCTTGATTGGCATTGAGTTTGACGAAAACACCGAGTGGGGCCAGTTAACCGTGTTGGAGTTGAAGCTGCTGATTCAGCTGGCGTTGAAAAAATTTGAGGATGCCCAAGACTTGGTGCAAGCCTTCTTGCAATACAACGACAACACGGTGGAACGCCGTTTGTTTTACCAAGCCTTGAATGTGGTGCTGGAAGTGGTGCTCGACCCAGAGCTCGAACTCGACGACTACACCCCCAACTTCCGCCGCATGTTTGGCGACACCCGCATGGATGCAGCCCTCGGCTCGGTGGATGGCACGGTGCGCTTTTACGGTTTGACACCCACCAGCATGAAACTGGAAGGCCTAGACCGACACCACCGCTTGATGGACAGCTACAAAAAACTGCATGCGGCGCGGGCGAAGGCGGCGGCGCAATAACAGCGCCACCTGCGTTCATTTGCCACATGATCGGACGACTCTTTGGTGATGACCGCATACGGCCAGAAGCGGTCATGCCGTGGACATTCCAGACAGAATGTCCTTCGCAGCCCATATTGCACATTTGTAGTCATTCACTTTGGGCGAATAACTGACTCTTTTGCTCTTACCGGCGGCTTGCCTGTTGAGGTTTGTCGCTAGCAGACTCCCCACGCAGTTGATCTAGCACCCACTGAGGTCGGTCCTTGCATGCCAAATCGTTTGGACGGTCTTTCATGCTATTAATAGCCAAGAGCAACTGGGCCTTGTTTTTGATCAAACGCTCTTGCAGCCGTTCAATCTCTTTGACCTTTTCTTGCAGACTTTCCACCAATGCGTCATGTTGCCAATTGGATTGAGAGTCGGGCAATAGATTGCGGATTTCATCCAAAGCGAACCCAGCACTTTGGGCCATTGAGATAATCTCTAGCATCCAAAGTGCTTCTGGTCCGTATTCTCGATACCCATTCTCTTGGCGTTGAATGGTGCTGAGCAAGCCACTCTTTTCGTAAAAACGAATGCGCGAGGTTGCTAGACCCGTGCGCTTAGCTAATTCACCGATTCTCATAGGGCATCTCAAATTATGCTTGACATTAAAGTTAACTTTAACGTTAAAGTTGCTGAATTGTCAATCTTTAGAGGAGTTCTTAGCATGCAAACCGTTTTGGGCGCAACCGGCCAGATCGCCGTGGAGCTGGTCCGTGAATTACACCGGTCGCACACAACAGAGTTGCGGCTGGTGAGTCGAAATCCAAAAAAGATCCACGATACCGATACGGTTGTGCCAGCCAACTTGTTGGATGCCGCTCAGACAGCTCAAGCAGTCAAGGGCAGCAGCATCGTGTATTTCACAGCGGGTTTGCCGCCCGACACGACCTTGTGGGAATCGCAATTCCCGATCATGCTGAAGAATGCATTGGATGCAAGTCGTGCGATCGGCGCCAAGTTCGTTTATTTCGACAACACGTACATGTATCCGCAGGATGCTCGTCTGTTGACTGAGGACATAACGTTCGCGCCTGTAGGCCCCAAGGGCAAGGTGCGTGCATCGATGGCCAACACTGTGTTGGAGGAAATGACGCGCGGCGAGATACCAGTTCTCATCGGTCGGGCACCGGAGTTTTATGGCCCCGGCAAGACTCAAAGCATCACCAACACGCTGATTCTCGACAACATCCGCGTAGGGAAAATTCCTCGTGTACCCGTTCGCGATGACACGCTACGCACTTTGATCTGGACACCGGATGCGAGCCGGGCACTGGCATCATTGGGCAATGCACCAGATGCTTACGGACAAACTTGGCACCTGCCTTGCGATGACAACCGACTGACCTACCAACAGTTCGTGGAGCTGGCGTCCGAGGTGTGGGGGCAGGAGCTTTCCTACAAAGTGCTCAGCAAATGGATGCTCACAGCAGCTGGTCTCGTATCCAAACAGGTGCGTGAACTCCGCGAGTTGTTGCCAAGATATGGGCAAGACAACCTGTTTGATTCCTCGAAGTTCAAAACGCGGTTTCCCGATTTTCAGGTGACGAATTACCGCCAGGGGTTGGAACTTGTTCGCGATGAATTTCGCAAGAATGATTTATGAAAGAAGGCGATGCACATGACCCGTCGAATCTTGCATGTGGTTTCCAACGTGGACTGCTACGCTCAATCTGATCGACCCACAGGACTGTGGCTTTCGGAGTTGTCACACGCCTACGACATCTTTGCCGCCCAAGGATTCGAGCAGCGCATCGTGAGTCCCAAAGGAGGTGTATCACCATTGGAGCCGTTGTCTTTGAAGTGGCCGAATGCAGACGCTTCTACCAGACGCTGGTTGAATGATTCAACATCCATGGATTTACTTTCCCATACAGCTTCACCGATTGACATTGACGCTAAGGACTTTGACGCTATCTACTTCACCGGCGGTCATGCAGTGATGTTTGATTACCCAGATGACGAGGGACTTCAGCAGCTCACACGGGAAATTTATGAGGCGGGGGTGGAGTGGTCGCATCGGTTTGCCATGGCTATTGCGGCTTATTGAACACTCGCTTGTCCGATGGTTCGTTGCTGGTCAAGAGCAAACGCATCACCGGTTTTTCATGGGTCGAGGAGGTCTTAGCCGGAGCAGCTAAGCGCGTTCCGTATAACGTCGAAGCTGAGATGCAACTTCGCGGCGCTCATTACGAAAAAGCCTTGATCCCTTTCTTGCCGAAAGCCGTGGTAGATGGTCGATTGGTGTCTGGCCAGAATCCGCAGTCAGCCAAATTGACGGCGCAAAAAGTAGTTGACCTACTGACTTGATCTGAAGGCAGCAAGGGTTGAAGTGCTTGGAGATTTTCAGAGGAAGTCATTCGCCTAAGTCTAATTTGGGCAAGATCTGGCTTCTGAATGACCGCTTATCTTTAGCGCAAATGACAGCAAATGGTCGATGTGAGTCACTCAATGACCGCGGTCAACACCCACCCAATAGCGCGTTACTCAGGCATCAACGCATTCACACGTTCGAAATAAGCCCACGCTTGCTCGGTAGGCTCCAGCCATTTGATGCGGCGATCTGTGGCATCGGCCACGGTGCGAATCCAACCGGCTTGGCGCAGCGCGTCGACTTTGCGGCTGATGGTGGATGCGCCCGAAAACAGCACATCACGCGACATCAAGATTTGCATCATCGACAACGGCTTTTTCAAGAAGCTTTGCACCGCAATGAATTCCAACACGCGCTGGTCTGCCGCATCCAACAGCATCAATTCACCTTCGCTATTTTTGGCTTGATACAAGGCCGCTAAAAATTCCAAATGTTTGTTTGGCGCAGGAGCAGCCGCTAAGAGAGAACTTGTATCAGTCATACCGTCCAATGTAGGGACTATTCTCAGTTTTGAAAATTCGATAAGCCACTTACGGGCTAGGCCGTATATCCAAAAGCATTCAACTTTTGAAGGCGTTTATTTCATCGAATCGATGCTCAAGCGCACCAGCTCGGCCAAGGTCTTGACACCCAGCTTTTCCATCACGCGGCCTTTGTGCACCTCCACCGTGCGCGGGCTGATGCCCAGCAACTCACCCGCTTCGCGGTGCGTCATGCCTTGCGCAATGGCTGCCATCACTTCGCGCTCACGCGGTGTCAACGCTTCGAGCGACTGGGCCTGTGTGTGTTGCACCGCACTGGATTTCAAGCGCTCAAACGCACGCTCAATCGCGCCCAGCAACTGCGGCAAGACGACAGGTTTTTCTAGGAAATCAATCGCTTGGTTGAGGAACGCACGACGCATCACTTCTACATCAGCAAAGGCAGTGAGAAAAATCACTTCGATGGGAGCGCGTGCATGGCTGAGTTGTTCTTGCAGCGCCAAACCATCCATGCCCGTCATGTTCAAGTCGAGCACCGCACAGCAGGGGCGCTCGGGCAACGCGCCTAAGAAGGATTCACTGCTTTCGTACGTGCGGCAGTCAAAGCCCTTGAGCCCGAGCATGATGGACAAGGAGTCGCGCACCGAAGCGTCGTCGTCCACGATGCAAATCAAACGGCTCTCAGACATCAACGTGCGCTCCTAGGGGCAAAACAATTTCAAAACATTTCTCGGGCTGCGATTGGTAGCGCAGCACGCCCCCATTATTTTCGACCAGCGATTGACTGACCGACAAGCCCAAACCTAAGCCCTCTTTTTTGTCGGAATAAAACGGTCGGAACACTTGATCCACCACATCAGCCTCTAGCAAGTGCGCTTGGTCGATGACGCGAAGGGTCAAGCTGTGGTGGTCATCCAGCACACGAACGGTCACCTGCATGCCAGCATCCGAGGCATCAATCGCGTTTTTGATCAAGTTACCCAAGGCCGTGCTCATTTGGATGCGATCGACCCTCACGCTCGACACGCGCTGCTCGTACACCGCAGTGAGGCTCACTTGGGCATGTGCGGCATGTTCAGCCAAACGGGCCACGCATTCGTCCACCCAAGATTTCACATCGACCTCTTCCAAGGTCGAGACGCCTGAAATGAAGTAGCTGCGCAGACCACGCACGATGTCGGTGGCACGCATGGTTTCGTTGACGATGTTGCGCAAGACGCGCGCCAGTTGTGTGTTGCGCGCATCAGAGGCTTCTGATTGAAGCTCCGTGAGCATCAAGGCCGACTCGGCGTACGCACTGAGCGCACTCATCGGTTGGTTGAGCTCATGCGCCAAAGAACCCGCCAACTCACCAGCAGCGACTAACTGCAAACTGTCACGCAACCGTTCTTCGGTACGCAAACGCTCATCCACCACAGTGCCAATGATGAGACCCGTCAACGACAAGGTGAGCATGACAATTTGCATGTCCATCAAATCAGCGGGCTGGACACCTGCATGCATGGTTGAAAAAACCAAAGGCACCTGAATCAAAGCGGCCACCAAAGTAGCGCCGGGCAGCGAATAGGTCGCCGCCACCAAGCCGAGCACAAAGAACAAAGAGAACAAGTACTTCATCTGATCAGCAAGGGGCAAAGAAAAAATCAGCCACATGCACACCACCAAGCCGAACAACAATCCCCAAAACAAAGAACTGCGCAGCATGTGCGCATATTGGGGGCGGCGGCGCTTATCTCGCGCCACAAAGAACAAGGGCAACCAAACCATCAAGCCCAACAAGTCGCCCACGAAGAAGCGATGAACAGCCCCTAAGAAATCTTGCACAGCCAATGCACCCAATCCAATGTGCATGCCCACATACGCCATCGCGGTCAGCAGCGCCCCGCACACGATCACAACACCCAACCAAACAATTTCGCGTCGGTCACGCAGTGCGGCCTCTGCGCCCAGTGTGTGACGCAAGCACAGCGCGATGCTGGCATAGCAAATCACCAAAACTGCATTGCCTAAGAGCACGGTGGGAGACACCAATAAAGTGCCTCGCACCAGCCAATCGGAAAGCCCCAACGTGAAATACACCCACGTCATCCCAATATTGCCAGCTAAAAATAAAAACAAAACTTCCAAAGCCGCTGGTGGGTTCCACGGCGTGATGTTCAACCCTGCAAACGGATGGATGTAGCTGAGCCGATCAGCAGCAATAAACAGGCAGGAAAAAAGCAGTGCGACCGAGATTCGACGAATCACGCGAGCACCTCAAAATCAGTGGGCGAGATCGCTGTCAATCGCAATTTGCGTGCACACCGCGCGGCACAGTGTGACCACGCGCTCGTTGATGATGCGGTAGTAAATTTGCACACCCTCGCGGCGGCGACCCAAAATTTTGGCGTTGAACAAGGTGTTCAAGTGCTGCGACATATTGGGCTGGGTGGTGTCGATTTCTTCGAGCAACTGGCCCACGTTTTTTTCTTCGTTGCACAAGCAGTTGATGATTTTCAAACGCATAGGCGCTGACATGACGCGAAAAGTCTCTGCCGCCAAGTCAAACATTTCATCCAAGTTCTCGCTTTGGGCAGCGGGCTTCTTGGTGGCCTTACTGGTCTTAGCGGCCACTTTTTTAGTCGCAGGCTTTTTAACAGCCGCCGTTTTTTTAGCGGCGGGTTTGGCCTTGACGGCGGATGAAGTTTTTTGGGTTGCCATAGTCGAAAAGGATATCACTGACAGAGATGGGCCACATGGGCCTGCAAGTCTTGCGCCCACGCACGGCGGTTACGGCCCTCGGCCTGTTGCTTGTCGCCATAACGCACTTGCGCCAGCAAGGGCGGCGCACACAAGGTGCGCCAGAGCGAGCTGATCAAGGTGTTGTCGTCGCGGTAGCACGGGGCTAGGCTGCGTTGGTGCGTGTGCGCATCGATGAACTGCAAGGCCACGGGCTGAATGGGGGCATCGGCCGAAATGGCGGCTTGCAACAAATTGGCATGGAACGGCAACAGCGTGATGCCGTCGCCCGTACGCCCTTCGGGGAATGCGGCCAACACTTGGCCCGCTTGCAAGGCCTCTGCCATTTGGTGCACCACACGCATAGCATCGTTGCGCGAACCGCGTTCGATGTAGAGCGAGCCGCCACCCGTGGTGAGCACACCCACCAACGGCCAGCTGCGAATTTCAGACTTCGCCACAAAACGGCAGTGGCATGCGGCGTGCATCACCAAGATGTCGAGCCACGAAATATGGTTGGCCGCCATCAACACGGGGCCTTGCGCAGGATGGCCCTTCACCCGCACCTCAATGCCGATGATGGCCAACATGCCTCGCGCCCACACCTCAACAGCACGGGCTTGTTGTTCGTCGCTGAGTTTGGGGAAAGTGGTGCGCACCATCCAATAGCCACGCAGCACCCACGCGATGACGCGCAAGAACTTGGCGATGGCGCGCACGCTGCGCATCAAGCCGCTTGGTACGCGACGCGGCCTGCCACCAAGGTGGCTTTGACGCGTGCGGGCAAAGACATGCCCGTCATGTCAAACGCAAACGGGGTGTGCTTGCCTTGGCTGTGCAACGCGTCGGGCGTGACGTGCCACTCGGCTGCGGGGTCAAACACCACGAGGTCAGCCACGCCGCCTACGTGCAACTGGCCGATGCTTTCGCTTTGCCCGGCGATCTTGCCTAGAACTTTGGCAGGTTGTGCGGTGAGCACGTCGAGTGCACGCAACAAGCCCACTTGGCTGTCGTTGGCCCACTTGAGCGAGAGGCTGAGCAACAGCTCTAAACCTGTGGCGCCTGATTCGGCCTCGGCAAATGGCAAGGCCTTGCCATCGTTGTCGACGGGCATGTGGTCAGACACCAATGCATCCAACGTGCCATCGGCCAGCGCGGCACGCAGGGCATCGCGGTCGCGCTGTTGGCGCAGCACGGGCGTGACGCGTGCGCGGCTGTCGAAGTAGCCAATGTCGTGGTCGCTCAAGTGCAGCGAGTTGATGCTGACGTCTGCTGTGACGGCCAAGCCTTCTTTCTTAGCTGCACGCACCAGCTCTACGCCTTCGGCGCTGGAGATGCGGCACAAGTGCACGCGCGCTTTGGTACTGCGCATGAGCGCGAAGATGGTGTGCAGCGCAATGGTTTCTGCGGCCACAGGCACGCCGCCCAGACCCAAACGGGTGGCGAGTGGGCCGCTGGCGGCCACACCTTTGCCCAAGTGCACCTCTTGCGGACGCAACCACACGGTGTAGCCAAACGTGGCGGCGTATTGCAACGCGCGTTGCAACACTTGGGTGTTTTCCAACGGCACTTCAGCTTGGCTAAAGCCCACGCAGCCTGCATCGGTCAAGTCTGACATTTCGGTCAGCACAACGCCTTTCAAACCACGTGTGAGTGCGCCCAGCGGGAACACACGTGCGCGGTGCAATTTTTCGGCGCGGAACTTGAGCATTTCAATCAGGCCCGGCTCGTCCAACACGGGGTCGGTGTCGGGTGGGCACACGAGGCTGGTGACACCACCGGCCACAGCGGCGGTGAGTTCGGAGTCGAGCATACCTTCGTGTTCGTAGCCGGGTTCGCGCAAACGCGCTTGCAGGTCGACCAAGCCGGGGGCGACGATGCAGCCCTTGGCATCGATGGTTTGTTCGGCTTTGAAGTTGGCGGGCAACTTCTCGCCTGCTTGAACGATGGCCACGATGTGACCATCAGCCACCGCCACATCGGCGGTGTGGTCAAAGCCAGAGGCTGGGTCGATGACGCGACCGTTTTGAATCAGGATGTTCATGCTTCATTCCCCGCGACGATGGACATGACGGCCATGCGCACTGCAATACCAAACGTCACCTGCGACAAGATGACACTTTGCGGCCCATCGACCACGGCAGAGTCAATCTCCACCCCTCGATTGATGGGGCCTGGGTGCATGACGATGGCGTCGGGCTTGGCCAGTTGCAACTTCTCTTGCGTGAGGCCAAACGACTTGAAATATTCTTGACTCGATGGCAACAACGCACCGCTCATGCGTTCGTTTTGCAAGCGCAGCATGATGACCACGTCGCAGTCTTTGATGCCTTCTTCGAGGTTGTTGAACACCTTCACGCCCATGGCCGACAAGTCGCTGGGCACCAAGGTCTTGGGGCCGACCACGCGCACTTCGGCACAGCCGAGGGTGGTCAGCGCATGAATGTCCGAGCGCGCCACACGCGAGTGCAACACGTCGCCCACGATGGCTACCGTGAGGTTGGTGAAATCTTTTTTGTAATGACGGATGGTGTACATGTCCAGCAAACCCTGCGTGGGGTGTGCGTGACGGCCGTCACCGGCGTTGACCACGTGCACATGCGGCGCGACGTGTTCGGCAATGAGGTACGGCGCACCCGACTCGCTGTGGCGCACCACAAAAATGTCAGCCGCCATCGCGCTCAGGTTGGCGATGGTGTCGAGCAGCGACTCGCCTTTGGCTGCCGATGAACGCGCGATGTCAAGGTTGAACACATCGGCCGACAAACGCGTGGCCGCGATTTCAAACGTGGTGCGTGTGCGTGTGCTGTTTTCGAAGAACAGGTTGAACACGCTTTTTCCCCGCAAGAGTGGCACCTTCTTCACTTCACGGTCGTTGACCGAGACGAAGTTGGCTGCGGTGTCCAAGATGTGGGTGAGGATGTCGCGTGACAAACCTTCGGTGGAGAGCAGGTGAATCAGCTCGCCGTTTTTGTTGAGTTGGGGGTTGCGTTTGTAGAGCATAGGAGTTCTTGTGGTCAGCCCTTCACTGAGAAATTAAATTGACCGTGGTCGTCTTTGGTCAGCGCCAGCGATTGGGTGGCAGGCAAAGCCACACGCGCTGCGGCGTAGTCGGCCTGAATGGGCAGCTCGCGGCCACCGCGGTCCACCAATACGGCCAACTGCACCTGGGCAGGACGGCCGTAGTCAAACAACTCATTGAGCACGGCGCGGATGGTGCGGCCGGTGTAGAGCACATCGTCGAGCACGATGAGGTGTGCGCCGTTCACTTCAAACGGCAGCTTGGTTTGGCCACCATCGGCCAAGCCGCGTTGCGCAAAATCGTCGCGGTGCATGGCCGACGAAATGCTGCCAGCTTCACCCTCAAGCTTCAAATCTTTTTGCAAGCGTGCGGCCAGCCAAGCGCCACCCGAAGTGATGCCCACCAAGCGTGTGGTGGGCGTGAGCATGCTGCGCACGCCTTTGAGCAGCTCGATGTACAAGCTCTCTGCGTCCAACATGAGGTTGCCGTGGGTACTCATAAATTCTCTCGAAAAAATTGGTTGAGGATGATGCAAGCCGATGCCGCATCGGCATCTTTGGCGCCTTGGCTGTGCGCTTCGGTGGTGCTGTAACGCTCGTCCACCTCAAACACCTGCAAGTTGAAACGTCCGTTCAACTGGCGTGCAAATTTCTTGGCCTTGGCCGTGTTTTCGTGCGCGGCACCATCGGGGTGGTAGGGCACCCCCACCACCAGCGCGTCAGGCTGCCACTCGGCAATGCGTTTGGCAATGAGCGCCCAGCGTGCATCGCCTTCGGCATTGACCGTGGCTTGCGGTTGCGCATCGCGCAACATGCGGCTGCCGTAGGCCACGCCGGTGCGTTTGACGCCGAAGTCAAACGCTAAGAAAGATTGAAAGTTCGCGGACACAACGCTCATGAGTGCCCCACATCGTTCGACAGCATCCACGGCTCTAAGCCCAACAGCTTCATAGCCCGCTCGTAGCGCTGCTCCACCGGCGTGTCAAAAATCACCGCGGTGTCTGCGCCCACAGTGAGCCAACTGTTTTCGGCCAATTCAGATTCCAACTGGCCTTCGCACCACGCAGAGTAGCCCAGCGAAATCAACACACGCTTGGGGCCTGCGCCGATCGACAAGGCTTCGAGCACATCTTTGGAGGTGGTCATCTCCAAACCACCGGGGATGGTCATGGTCGAGGCGTAGACCGATTCTGTTTTCGCCTCTTTGCCACTCACCGCGTTCAGCGCTTCGGCTTCTTGTTCAGGCGCATTCACCACCATGGCGTCGTGCAACACAAAGCCACGCTCGGTATGCACGGGGCCGCCTTGCAACACGGGGGCGTTCATCAGATCTTGGCGGTGCAGGGGCAACTCGACTTTTTCAAACAAACCTGTCATCGACAAGTCACTGGGTTTGTTGATGACCAGGCCCAGTGCGCCGCGTTCGCTGTGCTCGCACACATACACCACGCTCTTGGCAAAAGCCTCGTCCTCCAAACTGGGCATTGCAATCAAAAAATGATGCGTCAGGTTGATGGAGGCAGAATCAGCGGTCATATACCGATTTTAAAGGGTGAACATGCCGAACTCCTCACATCATTCGCCCCACGTGGCCAAAGGCTTGATGTGGTTTCGCCGCGATCTGCGCGCGTTTGACAACGCCGCGCTCTACCACGCGCTCAAGAGCTGTAAGCAAGTGCATTGCGTGTTCGTGTTTGACAAAGCCATTTTGGACACCCTGCCCCGTGCCGACCGCCGTGTCGAGTTCATCCGCGAATCGCTGGTGGCGCTCGACGCCGAACTGCACGCCGTGGCCGGCCAAGCCGGTGCAGGCCTGATCGTGCGCCACGCTGTGGCCGCAGACGAAGTGCCACGTCTCGCCCACGAGTTGGGCGTGCAAGAGGTGTTTGCCAACCACGACGACGAGCCCGACGCGCTGGCCCGCGATGCCCATGTGCGCGGCGCGTTGGCCAACTTTGGCATTGGCCTGCAAACCTTCAAAGACCACGTCATTTTTGAGCGCAGCGAAGTGCTGACGCAAATGGGCAAGCCCTACGGCGTGTTCACGCCCTACAAAAACACGTGGCTGCAAAAAGTGAACGACTTTTATTTGAAGTCCTACCCCGTGGGCAAATACATCAAGGCCTTGGCCGCGCGCCCTGCCGCCCACCAAAAGCCCGTGCCCACCTTGGTCGACATTGGCTTTGAAGCCACCAACCTCAGCAGCTTGCATGTACCCACCGGCAGCCCCGGCGGCTTGGCCTTGTTTGAAGATTTCTTTGACCGCATGGACAAGTACGACGAAGCCCGTAACTTCCCCGCCATCAAAGGCCCCAGCTACTTGGGCGTGCACTTGCGCTTTGGCACGGTGTCGATTCGCCAGCTGGCCTCCACCGCGTACCAACGCATGTTGGCGGGCTCCAAAGGCGCTGAGACGTGGCTGTCTGAGCTGGTGTGGCGCGATTTCTATCACCAAATCTTGCACCACCACCCGCGTGTGGTGACGGGTGCGTTCAAGCCCGAATACGACGACATCAAATGGGACCACGACAAACACGCCAAAGCCCTGTTTGCCGCTTGGTGCGAAGGCCGCACGGGCTATCCGCTGGTGGACGCGGCCATGGCGCAAATCAACCAAACCGGCTACATGCACAACCGCTTGCGCATGGTGGTGGCGAGCTTCTTGACCAAAGACCTTGGCATTGATTGGCGCTGGGGCGAACGCTACTTTGCCGAGCACTTGAACGACTTTGACCTCGCCGCCAACAACGGCGGCTGGCAGTGGGCCAGCTCCAGCGGCTGCGATGCGCAGCCCTACTTTCGCATCTTCAACCCCACCAACCAAAGCGAAAAGTTTGACCCCGAAGGCAAGTTCATTCGCCGCTACGTGCCCGCACTGGCCAAGCTCAACAACAAGGCCATCCACGCGCCGTGGTTGGCCAAGCCGATGGAGTTGGAAGAAGCAGGCTTGGTGCTGGGGCGTGATTACCCAAGACCCATCGTCGACCACGCCGAGGCGCGTGCGCTCACGCTGGAGCGCTATGGGGTGGTGAAGAAGGTGAAGTAAGAGGAGAGGCTATTCGCCTCTGAGTGCCGCCAACACATTCGCCTGCGGCTCACGCAAGCTGCCCACGGCAAAGTGCTGCAACAAGCGGCTCACTTCTTGGGCGCCGCTCAGGCTGGTTTTGATGTCTTCGGCCGCGCGCTTGGCGCGCAAGCGGGCCAGCTGCACCGCCAACGAATCAGCCACTTGTTGCACGGCGGTGAGCTGCACGTCTTGGGCGAGTTGCGCCATGCTTTGCACGTCGAGTTGCGCCTCGGTCGGCAAGTCAGCATCAGGAGACTCGGACCAATCGTTGAGCAAGTTCACCAAGCGCTGCGAAATCACATCGGCCTGCTCTAAGAACAGCAGGTGGTTGATGACTTGCAAACTGTCTTCAATCGGCTTGTCGTGCGCGTTGTACTGCTCGCGCAATTGCAAGCCACTGAGCACCTGCGAAGCCGCGCTGACCTCGGGCTCTTCTAAACCCCGGTTGGGGGCCAAGCGCAGGCCCTCAAAAAAATGCGTGGCCAGCGACCAAAAGGTGCGCCAGCCTGCCAAGGTTTCAGCGTCCAACTGACGTTGGCACAGCATTTCTAACTCGCGTGCCGCTTGCACATCCACCGCGGGGCGATGGCGCAGCAAGGCCAGCACATGGCTTTCAAACTGCGCGCGCACTTGCATGGTGTTTAGATTTGCACCATCTCAAAATCTTCTTTGCGTGCACCGCACTCGGGGCAAGTCCAGTTCATGGGCACATCGGCCCACGCGGTACCCGCGGCAATGCCGTGCTCGGGCGCACCCGCCTCTTCGTCATAAATCCAGCCGCAAATCAGACACATCCAGGTATTAGCCACAGTATTTCTTTCGTCAACGCATAGAATGAAACGCATTGTATCGACCCACCCATGGCGCCTGAAAACACCCCCACTTCCCCAGAAATTGCCCTGTCCGACGAGGCCAGCGGCGCGCCCCCGTGCGTGCTGGTGTTCAACGCCAACGACCCCAGTGGTGCGGGTGGTTTGTCAGCCGACGTGCTGGCTGCCGCGTCAGTAGGCGCTCACGCGCTGCCCGTGGTCACGGGCGCGTACATGCGCGACACCGCCGAGATTTTTGACCACATCGCCTTTGACGACGATGCCGTGGTCGAGCAAGCCCGCAGCGTGTTGGAAGACATCCACGTGCACATCATCAAGGTGGGCTTTTGCGGCAACCCCGACAACCTGAGTGCCATTGCCGAAATCAGCACCGACTACGCCGAAGTGCCCGTCATCGCCTACATGCCCAACCTCTCGTGGTGGGAAGACGAAAAAATTGACGACTACCTAGACGCCTTTCGCGAACTCATCCTCCCCCAAACCACCGTGCTGGTAGGCAACCACAATACCCTGTGGCGCTGGCTGCTGCCCGACTGGAACAACGAAAAAAGCCCCAGCCCGCGCGATCTGGCACGCGCCGCCGCCGAAGTGGGCGTGCCTTATGTGCTAGTGACCGGCATCAACCACCCCGACCAACACATTGAAAACGCCTTGGCCACCGCCCACACCGTGATGGTGAGCGAACGCTTTGAGCGCTTCGATGCCATGTTCTCGGGCGCGGGCGACACCCTGAGCATCGCCTTGGCCTCGGTCTTGGCCTCAGGCACTGACCTAGAGATGGCCACCCGCGAAGCTCTCAACTACATGGACCAAAGCCTCAACAGCGGCTATCGCCCAGGCATGGGCCACATCGTGCCCGACCGCTTGTTTTGGGCCGAAGCCGACGAAGAAGGCGCAGAGGGCGAAGACACCGATGGCTTGCCCGCCACCGCCGAAGACTTCTCGCTGCCCCGCCACGAAACCAAACATTGAACCTGAAGACCATGACCGACTTGAACCAAACCCTGTTTGACCGCGCTGCCCAAGTCATCCCCGGCGGCGTCAACTCGCCCGTGCGTGCGTTTCGCGCCGTGGGTGGCACCCCCCGCTTTGTGCAACGCGCCCAAGGCGCTTACTTTTGGGATGCCAATGGCCAAAAGTACATCGACTACATCGGCTCGTGGGGCCCCATGATCTTGGGCCACGGCAACCCCGTGGTGCTGGAAGCCGTACAAAAAGCCGCGTTAGATGGCTTTTCGTTTGGCGCCCCCACCGAACGCGAGATTGAACTGGCCGAAGAAATTTTGAAGCACGTCCCTTCGATGGAAATGGTGCGCTTGGTCAGCTCCGGCACAGAAGCCGGCATGAGCGCGTTGCGCTTGGCGCGCGGTGCCACAGGCCGCAGCAAGATCATCAAGTTTGAAGGTTGCTACCACGGCCACGCCGATGCGCTGCTGGTCAAAGCAGGCTCGGGTCTCGCCACCTTTGGCAACCCCACCAGCGCCGGTGTGCCGCACGAAGTGGTGCAGCACACACTCGTGCTCGAGTACAACAACGTTGAGCAACTCGAAGAGGCGTTCAAGCTGCACGGCAAAGAGCTGGCCTGCGTGATGATTGAACCCATCGCAGGCAATATGAATTTCGTGCGCGCGTCTGTGCCCTTTATGAAACGCTGCCGCGAGCTGTGCACCGAATACGGCGCACTGTTTGTGTTTGACGAAGTGATGACGGGATTTCGCGTTGCACTCGGCTCTGCGCAAAGCGTGTACGCCAAGCTCATCCCAGAGTTCAAGCCCGATATCACGGTGCTGGGCAAGGTGATTGGCGGCGGCATGCCACTCGCCGCATTTGGTGGCCCTCGCGCCATCATGCAGCAGTTGGCACCGACCGGCCCTGTGTACCAAGCGGGCACCTTGAGCGGCAACCCCGTGGCCACTGCCTGCGGCTTGGCCACGCTGCGCGAAATTGCCAAGCCGGGTTTTTGGGATGCACTCAGCACCCGCACCCAAAGCTTGGTCAACGGCCTGAGCGATGCCGCCGCCAAAGCAGGCGTGCCTTTTAGCGCCGACTGCCAAGGCGGCATGTTTGGCTTCTTCTTGCTGCCCGAGCTGCCGCAAAACTACGCCAAGGTCATGACCAGCGACAGCCCCAAATTCAACCAACTCTTTCACGGCTTGCTCGACCGTGGTGTCTACATCGCCCCCGCCTTGTACGAAGCAGGCTTTGTGAGTGCGGCGCATACCGATGCCGACATTGCACAAACCGTCGCTGCAGCGGCTGAGGTGTTTGCACAGCTATGAAACAACTTTTACTCGCCTTGATCGTGGCGAGTGCCGCCCCCGCAGCACTCGCCGATGTTTGGATCAACCCCGGCTTTTACTCGCACCATTTCGACAAATCCAAAGACCTGAACAACAACAACCACGGCTTTGGCGTGGAAGCCACCATCAGCAACACCTACTCACTCACTGCGGGTGTGTTTGAAAACAGCGACCGCCAAACCTCGCACTACGTGGGCGCGTACGTCATGCCGTTTCAAAGAGGTGCGTTCAAAGCCGGAGCTGCGGTGGGCGCATTTGATGGCTATCCCAAAATGCGTGAAGGCGGTTGGTTTCCTGCCGTCGTCCCAACCATGGCCATCGAAGGTCGACGCGTGGGCTTAAACGTCTTTTTGATTCCCAAGATTGGCGACAAAGTAAACAGCGCCCTCGCCTTTCAAGTCAAATTCAACATCGCACCTTAACGTATGAAAAAAACATTCCAACTCCAAGTCGAAGGCAAACACCCAGACCGTTTGCTTGACGCCATCAAACACGAGATCCGCAAATACCTCAAACGCGAACGCCGCCGCGACCTGCCTGAGGGCGTGGACTTTTGGGACTTTGATTGCAAATTTGGCCTAACCGAAGACGCTGCCGAAGTGGTGCACTTGGCCAACATCATCACCTGCATCGACAACGCTGTGGCCAACCAAGCCAAACAGTTTTACGTCGAAATCTTGGCCAAGCACGGCGTGCGCACCAAGCGCCCCGCAGGCGAAGCGCACGAGTACCATGAGCGCCACGCCTTTGACGGCTTCGACGACAACAACGACTGATTCTTTGAACCCCCACAAAAAAGCCACCTTGCGAGGTGGCTTTTTTTACGACTTGGTTCGCGCTGCCGCTTCAGCTGCTGCGGCTCTTAACTTGTCTTTCTTACTCGGACGCTTGCCTTTGATACCGCCGGTGCCGTCGTTCAGTGGTGACACGGGTGGCGGTACTTCGGTAGGCTCAAAACCTTCCAAGACTTCAAGCGACAACTGGACTTGCGCACGTTTTTGAATGAGCTGCCAATGCGCCAGCGTGGCAGCGGTCACAAAGCTCACCGCCTCACCCGACGCCCCTGCTCGGCCTGTACGGCCAATGCGGTGGGTGTAGTCGGTGGCGGAGCGCGGCAGGTCGTAGTTGACGACCACCGGTAATTGCGCGATGTCGATGCCGCGCGCCGCGAGGTCGGTGGTGACCACCACTTCCCAGCGTTCTTCTTTGAATTCGGCCAACACGTCTTGGCGTGCGCCTTGGCTCATCTCGCCATGAAACGCCGTGGCAAACACGCCCGCTTTGTAGAGCTTGTTGGCCACATGCTCACAGGCGTAGCGGGTGGCGACAAACACCAGCACACGCTTCCAGCCGTTTTCAGCAATGAGGTGGCGCAGCAAGGCGGTGCGTTTTTTCTCGTCCACGGAAATAGCGCGTTGCGCAATGTCGGGCGCGTGCGTTTCGGTCTGCGCGATGGTGATGCGTGCGGGGTTGTGCAACAAGGCCTCGGCCAAGGCTTTGACCTTGGGCTCGAAGGTAGCACTAAAGAGCAAGTTTTGACGCGGCGTGGGCAACAACGCCAACACGCGTTGCAGCTCTTCGGCAAAGCCGAGGTCGAGCAAGCGGTCGGCTTCGTCGAGCACCAAGTGCTGCACTTGGCTGAGATGCAAAGCGTTGTGGTCCACCAAGTCGAGCAAGCGACCGGGCGTGGCCACCACGATGTCTGCACCACTGCGCAGGCTCATCATTTGCGGGTTGATGGACACGCCACCAAACACCGTGCCCACTTTGATGGACTGCGTGAGGGGCCGCGCCAAATCGCGCAGTACGTCGCTCACTTGCGTGGCGAGTTCGCGGGTGGGTACCAACACCAACACGCGTGTGGTGCGTTTGGTTTTGCTTGTAGCCTCCTCGCGCGATGCGGCCACGGCCATGAGGCGTTGCAACACGGGCAAGGCATAAGCCACGGTCTTGCCAGAGCCGGTTTGCGCTTGGGCCAGCACATCGGTGCCTTGCAGCACGGGGCCGATGGCCTCGGCTTGCACGGGCGTGGGGGTGGTCAAACCGGCTTGGGCGGCTGAGCTTTGCAGCTCAGCACAAATGCCTAAGTCCGCAAAGCTCAAGGGCGTAGGCACCGCATCACGCGGCGCGTGGTCGTGTGGGGCAGTGGTCAATGGGTTCGATCAAAACGAATCAATGACGGAAGTGGCGCACGCCGGTGAAGACCATCGCCACACCACGTTCGTTAGCAGCATCGATGACCTCTTGGTCGCGCATGGAGCCACCGGGCTGGGCTACGCAGGTTGCACCGGCATCCACCACCACGTCGAGGCCGTCGCGGAAGGGGAAGAAGGCGTCGCTGGCGACCACGGTGTTTTGCAGGCTGAGCTTGGCGGCTTCGGCCTTGATGCTGGCGATGCGGGCCGAGTCGAGGCGGCTCATTTGGCCTGCGCCCACGCCCATGGTCATGCCGTTTTTGCAGAAGACGATGGCGTTGGATTTGACGAACTTGGCCACTTTCCAAGCGAACAACAGGTCGTTCAGTTCTTCAGGCGTGGGTTGCTTGACCGTGACGATCTTCAAGTCAGCCAACGCCAACTCGTGGTTGTCGGCGCTTTGCAGCAAGAGGCCCGAGCCCACGCGCTTGGTTTCCAAAGCGTTGCGCACGTTGCCGTAGTCGGCGGGCAAGGCAATCTTCATCAAGCGCACATTCACTTTGCTCTTGAACACTTCGAGCGCTTCGATGCTGAAGTCGGGGGCCATGAGCACTTCAACGAATTGCTTGCTCACCGCTTCGGCAGCGGCTTTGTCCACGGAACGGTTAAAGGCGATGATGCCGCCGAACGCGCTGGTGGGGTCGGTTTGGAAAGCCTTGCTGTAGGCCTCCAACGGATTGGCACCCACGGCCACGCCGCAGGGGTTGGCGTGTTTGACGATGACGCAAGCTGAGGTGTCAAAGCTCTTCACACATTCCCAAGCCGCATCGGCATCGGCGATGTTGTTGTAGCTGAGTTCTTTGCCTTGCAGCTGCACGCCGGTGGCGAGCGACCCGGCAGCGGGCGCGAGGTCACGGTACCAAGCGGCTTGCTGGTGGCTGTTTTCGCCATAGCGCAGGTCTTGCACTTTGACGTATTGCTCGTTGAACTGGCCGCTGAATTGGGCGCGCTCGGGCACGTACTCTTCGCTCAACTTCTCGGCTTCAAAGTTGACACTGGAGAGGTAGTTGCTGATCGCGCCGTCGTATTGGCTGATGCGGTTGAACGCGGCCACCGACAAGGCAAAGCGCAGTTTGTCGCTCAACTTGCCGTTGGCTTTCAACTCAGCGATCACATCCGCGTACTGGCTGGCGTCGGTGACGATGCCCACGTCTTTCCAGTTCTTGGCGGCAGAGCGCACCATGGCGGGGCCGCCGATGTCGATGTTTTCAATCGCGTCGGCCAGCGTGCAACCGGGCTTGGCCACGGTGGCTTCAAACGGGTACAAATTCACGATCAACAAATCAATCGTGTCGATGTTGTGCGCTTTCAAAGCAGCCATGTGCTCGGGCGTGTCGCGACGCGCCAGCAAGCCACCGTGCACTTTGGGGTGCAGGGTTTTCACACGGCCATCGAGCATTTCGGGAAAGCCAGTGACTTCGGCCACTTCGGTCACGGGCAGACCCTTGTCGGCCAAGAGCTTGGCGGTGCCGCCGGTGGAGATGAGGCCCACGCCCAAGGCGTGGAGTTGTTGGGCCAGCTCGACGATGCCGGTTTTGTCGGAGACGGAGATGAGTGCTTTCATGGGGTGCAGTCTTATTTGATGAGTTTGTGATCGAGAAGTTTTTTGCGCAGCGTGTTGCGGTTGAGGCCCAGCCATTCGGCAGCGCGTGACTGGTTGTGGTCGGCGTGTTGCATCACCACTTCGAGCAGCGGTTTTTCAACAACACGCACCATCATGTCGTGCATGTTGTCGGGCTCTGTGCCTTTGAGGTCGCGGAAATAGGTTTCGAGGCTGGCACGTACCACCTCTTCAATGTGTTTTTTACTCATGCAAAGCTAAAGGTTCTACTAATAAAACAGGTTCGGGCAAGCGCTCGTGACGCTCGGCCAAGTCGGCAAAAAAGGCAGCCACCGCGCGGTGTTGCGATGCGCTGTCTTCTAAGGTGTTCATGTGTTGGCGAAACGCCTCGCCACCGGGCAAGCTACGGATGTACCAAGCAATGTGTTTGCGGGCGCTGCGCACGCCCGTGCTTTCGCCATAGAGGGCGTAGTGCTCGTCGAGGTGAGCCAGCAACAAGCGGCTCACCTCTTGCACCAAAGGCTGGGCCAAGTGCTCGCCCGTGGCCAAGTAGTGCGCTATTTCTCTAAAGATCCAAGGGCGGCCTTGGGCTGCGCGGCCAATCATCAACGCGTCAGCGCCGGTACGCTCTAAAACTTCTTTGGCCTTCTCGGGCGAATCAATGTCGCCGTTGGCCACCACGGGTACGCGCACGGCAAGCTTTACCGCCGTGATGGTGTCGTACTCGGCCAAGCCTTTGTAGCCTTGCTCGCGGGTGCGGCCGTGCACCGTGATCATTTGCACGCCAGCGGCTTCGGCAGCGCGGGCCAAGGCCACGGCGTTTTTGTGGGCGTCGCACCAGCCGGTGCGCATCTTCAAGGTCACGGGCACGTTGTGCGGTTGCGCGGCATCGACCACGGCTTGCACGATGGACAGGGCCAGAGGCTCGTCTTGCATCAGGGCCGAGCCCGCCCATTTGTTGCACACCTTCTTGGCGGGGCAACCCATGTTGATGTCAATGATTTGCGCACCGCGCTCAATGTTGTACACCGCCGCCTCAGCCATCATGGCCGCATCGGTGCCGGCAATTTGCACGGCGATGGGGCCGCTCTCGCCGGTGTGATCGGCGCGACGCGAGGTTTTGAGGCTGGTCCACAAGTCTTTGCGCGAGGTGACCATCTCGCTCACCGCATAGCCCGCGCCCAACTGTTTGCACAACATGCGAAACGGCCGGTCCGTCACGCCAGCCATCGGCGCGACAAACAGGTTGTTTGCCAGTGTGTATTGACCGATGTGCATGGGGTGAGAGAAGTGCCGAGTGCTTAAAAAGGAGGCGATATTGTACCTGCTCAAAATTTCAGCATGCAGTCTGAAAAATGACGATTTTGTAAGGCTTCGCGAAGGATTGGCCTTATTTAGCTGCGGGCATCACTACACTGGCGGTCATGGAAATTTGGATGCAATCTGTGCTCGCCGCCTTGGCCCTGCCCGAATACGGCCTGAGCACCGTGTTTGTGGTGTCACTCGTGTCAGCCACCTTGCTGCCACTGGGCTCGGAGCCCGTGGTGTTTGGCTTGGTCAAACTCAACCCCGAACTCTTTTGGCCCGCTGTGCTGGTGGCCACCGTGGGCAACACCATGGGCGGCGCCATCAGCTGGTGGATGGGTCATGGTGCGCACAAGGTGAGCGACAAACTGCGAAACAAAGAAACATCAGCCCAAGACGCCCGCGCCCTGCGCTGGCTGCACGCCCTTGGCCCCAAAGCGTGTTTGCTCAGTTGGCTGCCCGGTGTGGGCGACCCCCTGTGCGCCGTGGCCGGCTGGCTGCGCCTGCCCTTTTGGCCTTGCGTGGCCTATATGGCGGTGGGTAAGTTTGTGCGGTATGTGGTGATGACGGGTGGGTTGCTTTGGGTGTTTCCAGCCTAACGCAAAAAAAGCCGCTCACTGAGCGGCTTTCTGTTTGGCGCAACGCAGTTGCTTAAGACGAGAACAAGAAGTTCATCACGTCGCCATCCTTGACCACGTATTCCTTGCCTTCGGCGCGCATCTTGCCCGCGTCTTTGGCGCCTTGCTCACCTTTGAAGGTGATGAAGTCGTCAAACGCGATGGTTTGGGCGCGGATGTAGCCTTTTTCAAAGTCGGTGTGAATCACGCCTGCGGCTTGTGGGCCGGTGTCGCCTTTGTGGATGGTCCAAGCACGCACTTCTTTCACGCCAGCGGTGAAGTAGGTTTGCAAGCCCAGCAAGTCGTAGGCGGCGCGAATCAAGCGGTTGAGGCCTGGCTCGTCTTGGCCCAACTCTTTGAGGAATTCCAAACGGTCGGCGTCGTCCATCTCCGACAACTCGGCTTCGATCTTGGCGCAAATGGCGACCACGGGCGCGTTTTGCGCTTGGGCAAAGGCTTTGAGGCGGTCCAAGAAAGGGTTGTTCTCAAAGCCGTCTTCCGACACGTTGGCCACAAACATGGCGGGCTTGGCGGTGATGAGGAAGAACTGCTTGAGCTCGGCCTGTTCTTCTTTGCTGAAGTCGATGGTGCGCACGGGCTTGGTGTCGTTCAACGCGGCTTGGCACTTCTCCAAAATCGCCATTTGCTTGACGGCTTCTTTGTCGCCCGAGCGGGCGATTTTGCTCACGCGGTGAATGGCTTTTTCCACGGCAGCCAAGTCGGCCAAGCACAGCTCGGTTTGAATCACTTCAATGTCAGCAATCGGGTCAACCTTGTTGGCCACGTGAATGACGTTGGGGTCTTCAAAGCAACGCACCACGTTGACGATGGCATCGGTCTCGCGGATGTGGGCCAAGAACTTGTTGCCCAAGCCTTCGCCGGTGCTGGCACCGGCCACGAGGCCAGCGATGTCCACAAATTCCACAATGGCGGGCACGATGCGCTCGGGCGTGATGATTTGGGCCAACTGGTCCAAACGAGGATCAGGCACTTCGACCACACCGGTGTTGGGCTCGATGGTGCAGAAGGGGTAATTCTCAGCCGCGATGCCCGCTTTGGTCAGGGCGTTGAACAGGGTGGATTTGCCAACGTTGGGCAAACCCACGATGCCGCATTTCAAACTCATAAAAATATCCTTGTAATTGGTGTAGATTGTAATGAGGCGGCTCAATAGCCTAGGACACCACGATGAACCACGCACACCGTTACGCTTTTTTAGCAGCTCAAGCGCTGATTTGCGCCAGTTTTAGCTTGGGGCTGCATGCCCAAACCGCTGCCGAGCCTCACGACGAACTTCAGGCGCGTTACCAACAAGATTTGGCTGAATGCGAAGCCCAACAAGCCACGCAAGATTTAGCCGCTTGCCGCCTCGAAGCGCGCAACGCCTTGGCCGAAGCCAAGCGCAATTTGCTGAGCGACACCACCGCCAACTTGTTTGAGAAAAACCAGTTCAAACGCTGTCGCGTGTTCAAGGGCGACGACCGCGAAGCCTGCGAAGCCCGCGTGCGCAACGAAGGCACCAGCACGGGCAGCGTGCAAAGTGGTGGCATCTTGCGTGAGGTGGTGCGCCCCGTCCCGCCTAGCCCTGCGCGTTAAACGCGACAGCGCAGCACCCCAAATTTAAAACGTCCAATCGGCACTCACGCGCTGCCCCACGCGCAGCACATGACCCACGCCTGCTGTGGGCATGCAGTTCATACCAAAGGTCAATGCGCCGTTGACACGTGGGTCTTGCCGATAGGCCTGCAACGCATCGTTCACCGCTGGGTGCGTTTGCGCTGAATCGGGGTCGATGTTGGGAATGGGGCAACGCGGGCACGGCTTGACCGGTTTTAGCTGCACAAACTCACGCTGGCCATCGGCTTGTGCATAAATCGTGAGGGTGCCAATGCGGTCTTCGTCGTGTGGCATCACCTCAAGCACGTGTGGTGCATCGCTGTCACCCAACACCACATTGGCGCGAAAGCGGCGCATGTCAACCACCGCTTCACCCTTGGCTTGCAAGCGGGTGTTCAGCTCTTCCAGCGACGCAGTGCTGGCCACCAGCACCGGAAAGCCATCGCTGAATTGGTTGAACGCCGATTCGCCTTGCGTCCACTGCGGGCTGCTGAGGCGTTGGTGCTTGGCGTCAAAACGCACCAATCGCAAGGGCCCCAAGCTGTTGCCCAAAAAATCGGTCAGCCATTGCGCCACAGCGGGCCCCATGTCGAACGCGGGAACTTCGTCGTTCCACACACGCACCTGGCATGGCGAAGCAGTCGCCTCGGCGGCGACCGCCAAATGCAACGCGGCCATGCCGTGTGCGTGGAGCACCAGCTCACTCACGCGCCCGTTTACTTCCACCAGCTCTGGCTGAATCAGCGCCATGCGTGGCAGTTCGCGTTGGGTCACCATCTCGCCCTCGCTGTCCACCACCATCCACGCACGGTCATGGGTCAAACCTGTGGGGGTCAGCACGGCTTGCTGCACGGAAATGCCCGCACACGACTTGATGGGAAATACCCACAAGGCGGCAATGCGGGCTTGAAATTCGGCTGGCGATGCAGAGGGTTGAAAGCTGGATGTCATGCGGCATTGTGCCGCCCTCCTACAATCGACTTCATGGCTCAAAAACTGGACGTTTGTATTCGCGGCGATGGCATGGTGGGACGCACCTTGGCCCTGCTACTGGCCCGCCAAAAACTGCGGGTGGGTTTGGTCACTTCGCCGCCCAAAACCAACCAAGACGTTAGGGCTTACTCACTCAACAGTGCCTCTCGTGACTTACTGTCTGATTTACGCTGCTGGCCTGATGCCTTGCACGCCACGCCCGTGCAACACATGCGCGTGTGGGGCGACCACGGCGGTTTTACCCATTTTGAAAGCCCCACGCCCGAAGGCCTGACTTGGATTGTGGACGTGCCCGTGCTCGAAGCCCAATTGGCTGAAGCTGTGCGTTACCAAGCCGAAATCACCAGCCTCACCGCCCCCGAACCCGCCGCTTTGACGGTGGTGTGCGAAGGCCGCGCCAGCGCCACCCGCACCGAGCTGGGCGTGAACTTTGAGGTGCTGCCCTACCAACAACACGCCGTGGCCGCCCGCGTGCGTTGCAGCACGCCGCACCGCCAGCAAGCCTTGCAGTGGTTCACACAAGGTGCGCAAGGTTTAGAAATTTTGGCGCTGCTGCCTTTGGGCGGTGCGCAAGGCGACACTGCCAGCTTGGTGTGGTCACTCCCCCCCGAACGTGCCAAAGACATATTGGCCTTGAGCCCCGAGGCTTTTGGCTTGGCCTTAGAAAACGCCAGCAACGGCGTGCTCGGCCAAATTGAGTTGACCAGCGAACGCGCCATGTGGCCGCTGCAACTGGCCCACGCCGACCGCTGGACCGGCAACTTCGCCGACGGCAGCGCTTGGGCGCTGGCGGGCGATGCGGCCCACAACATTCACCCGCTCGCGGGCCTTGGCCTCAACCTCGGCTTGGCCGATGTGGCCGAACTCGCCAAGGTGCTGCAAACACGCCAAGCCAAAGACTACTGGCGCAGCGTGGGCGACCGATATTTCATGCGCCGCTACGAGCGCGCACGCAAAGCCGACATGGTGCCCACGTGGCTCGCCTGCGATGGTTTGCAACGCCTGTTCGCCCACCCCAACCCCAGCGTGCAAGCGCTACGCAACTGGGGCATGAATGGGTTCAACAGCTTGGCACCCGTCAAGGCTTGGGCCATGCAGCAGGCGATGGGTTAAACATTTAAAGAAGCTTCACATGCAACACACCTTCCGCGCATTCGCTGCCACTGCCTTGATGGCTCTGAGCCTCTCTAGCGCCTTGGCCCAAGGCCACGAAGCCACCATTCGCAAAAACTTGAGCGAGCGCATTCCGCAAATTCCAAAGATTGAAGAAATCACGCCCACACCCCTGGCCGGCATTTACGAGTTGCGCCTGAGCACCAACGAGATTTACTACAGCGACGCCGCAGGCAACTTTCTCATTCAAGGCAACTTGATTGACACCAAAGCCAAGCGCAACCTCACCGAAGAACGCGAAGCCAAACTGAGCGCGATTGATTTCAGCGCCTTGCCACTGAAAGACGCGATCACCATCGTGCATGGCAACGGCAAGCGCAAACTCGCCGTGTTTGAAGACCCCAACTGCGGCTATTGCAAACGCTTCGAGCGTGACTTGGCCAAGATCGACAACGTGACGGTGTATTTGTTTTTGATGCCTGTGCTCGGCCCCAACTCGGTCGAGAAATCACGCAACGTGTGGTGCGCCAAAGACCCAGGCACGGCATGGGTCAACCTCATGCAAAAAGACACGCAGCCCGCCGCCGCACAGTGCAACACCGCGGCGATTGACCGCAATTTGGAGTTCGGTCGCAAATACAAAATCACCGGCACACCCACGCTGGTGGCGCAAGACGGCACACGCGTACCCGGCGCGATTGACAGCGCCAAGATTGAAAAATTGCTGGCGGACGCAAGCAAATAAAAAAGCACCATCAGAAACGAGTTAGACATGGTTCACACCCCCATCTCCCCCGACAGCAACGCTGGCCAATTGATTGAACGCTTGGGCTACGCAGGCCTCATCCCGTTCGTGGTGTTGGCGTTTTTCTTGTGGATCGTCACCCCTGAGGCACACCCGTACGTTGCCATTGCACTGAGTGCCTATGGCGCCACCATCGCTTCGTTTTTGGGCGGCATTCATTGGGGCATTGGTTTGCGCCACAACGCCCCGCAACGCAAACTGCACATGGTGTGGGGCGTGGTGCCCTCGCTCGTGTCGTGGATCGCGGTCATCATGCCTGCGTACGCAGGCTTGCCTTTGCTGGCCTTGCTCTTGGTGGCCTGCTATTTGGTCGATCGCAAAACATGGCCCGAAGCAGGCCTGCGCGATTGGATGACCATGCGCTTTCGCTTGACCGTGGTGGCCACCTTGGCTTGCTTGCTCGGCGCTGCGGCGACCTGACCATGCACTACCGCATCGAAGCTGCCGACCTGCACGCCCACCTGTATGGCGTGACCCTCACCATCGCCCAACCCGCGGCCAACCAGCGCGTGTCGTTGCCCGTGTGGATTGCCGGCAGCTACATGGTGCGCGAGTTTGCCAAGCAAATCACCGGCATCAGCGCACGCCAAGGTAAACGCACCTTGGCGGTGCAACAGCTCGACAAAGCCACTTGGGCTGTGAACTGCGAAGCAGGCCAGCCCCTCACCCTGCACTACCAAGTGCACGCACACGACGACTCGGTGCGCACGGCTTGGCTCACCACCGAGCGCGGATTTTTCAACGGCACAAGCTTGTGTTTGCAAGCCGAAGGCTTGGCCGATGTGCCGCATCATTTGGAGTTGGTGGCCGAGTCGTTCAACGCACACAAGGCTTCACGCAGCGCTGCGTGGCAGGTGGCAACTGGCCTCACGCCCGTCAAAATTGACCGTCAAGGCTTTGGCACCTACGTGGCCACTGACTACGACGAGTTAGTGGACTGCCCCGTGGAGATGGGCGCGTTTTGGAGCGGCAGCTTCAAAGCCTGTGGTATCGAACACCGATTTGTGGTGGCCGGTGCCACGCCTGCGTTTGACGGCGAACGCTTGCTGCGCGACAGCCAAAAGATTTGCGAAACTGCGATTCGCTTTTGGCATGGAAAAAAGCACTCAGCCACACCACACAAAAACTACGTCTTCATGCTCAACGCCGTGGCCGATGGCTACGGAGGCTTAGAGCACCGTAATTCCACAGCGCTCATTTGCGACCGCGCTGACTTGCCGCGCTTGGATGATGCCAAACCAAGCGATGGCTACACCACGCTCTTGGGTCTCATCAGCCACGAGTATTTCCACACGTGGAACGTCAAGCGCTTGCGCCCCGCTGAGTTTGCGCGCTACGACTACACCCAAGAAAACTACACCGAGCTGCTGTGGTTCTTCGAAGGCTTCACCAGTTACTACGACGACTTGCTGCTGCGCCGCGCAGGCTTGATTGACGATGCGCAGTACCTCAAGCTCTTGAACAAAACCATCAACCAAGTGCTGCAAACGCCGGGCCGCGAGGTGCACAGCGTGGCGAAGTCGAGCTTTGAGGCGTGGACCAAGTACTACCGCCAAGACGCCAACAGCCCCAACCTCACAGTGAGCTACTACACCAAGGGCGCACTGGTGGCTTTGTGCCTTGACCTCAGCCTGCGCCAGCACGGTGTGAAAAACCACGGTGTGTCATTGGACGATGTGATGCGTGCCTTGTGGGCGCGATGCTGTGTCAGCAAAGGCACGCAAGGTGCCGGCAAACACGACGGCCCGATGACCGAAGCCGATGTGCTGGCCGTGCTCAAAGAACTCACAGGCCGTTCATGGGCCACCGAGTTCAAAACATGGGTACACGGCACACGCGACTTGCCTTTAGAAAAACTCCTCGCCGCGCATGGCGTGCAAGTCAAGCAAGAGCCTGCGCAACTGGCGCAACGCTTAGGTCTGCGCGTGGCAGAAGACCACAGCGTGCACATCAAAACCGTGCTCAATGGCGGTGCAGCGCACAAAGCCGGCTTTGCGCCGGGCGATGAATGGCTGGCTGTGGAAGTGGCTGGCAAAGCCGCGTCACAAGCACCATCGGCTTGGCGACTGAAGAAACTTGATGATTTACTGCTGTACGCAGGCACTGCCAAAAAAGTCACCGCACTCGTCAGCCGAGACCGCCAATTGCTGCGCTTGAGCCTCACATTGCCCGATGCCAAAACCAACAGCACCTGGCGTCTCATGCAGGACAACCCCAAACTCGTGGGACATTGGCTAGACCTATAGTTCAGATAACAATTGATTCGAACAACCATTTTCAAAACCTCTTTCACACTTTTGGGAGCCACCACATGAGCTACGAATTCATCACCGTCCACACCGAAGCCGACAAAGTGGGCGTCATCACTCTCAACCGCCCCAAGCAGCTCAACGCGCTCAACGCCGGTTTGATGATCGAACTAGGCCAAGCCCTCAAGGCCTTCGACGCTGACGAAGCCATTGGCTGCATGGTCATCACCGGCAGCGAAAAAGCGTTTGCCGCAGGTGCCGACATTGGCGCCATGGCCACCTACAGCTTTGCCGATGTGTACAAGAACGACTACATCACCCGCGACTGGGAAACCATCCGCACCATCCGCAAGCCCGTCATCGCAGCCGTGAGCGGCTTTGCCTTAGGCGGCGGCTGCGAACTGGCCATGATGTGCGACTTCATCATCGCTGCCGACAACGCCAAGTTTGGTCAACCCGAAATCAAACTTGGTGTCATCCCCGGCGCCGGTGGCACGCAGCGTTTGCCACGCGCGGTAGGTAAATCCAAAGCGATGGACATGGCGCTCACAGGCCGCATGATGGACGCGGTGGAGGCCGAGCGTTCAGGGTTGGTCAGCCGCGTGGTGCCATTGGACAAATTGATGGAAGAAACTTTGGGCGCGGCCTTGGCCATTTGTAGCTTCTCGCAAATTGCTTCGATGGCGGCCAAAGAGTCGGTCAACCGCGCCTTTGAAGGCACGCTGGCCGATGGCGTGATGTTTGAGCGCCGCATGTTCCATGCGCTGTTTGCCACCGCCGACCAAAAAGAAGGCATGGACGCATTCGTCAACAAACGTCCTGCAGCATTCAAGAACCAATAAGCGCCTTGCGCGCTAAATGCCCACAAGTTGTGGACTTTTAGCGCCTCGCTACCATGCGGGCTATCTGATTCAGAAAGCCCCGCATGGAACTCTTGACCGACCCACAAACGTGGATTGCCTTTGCCACCCTCACCGCGCTAGAGCTGGTGCTGGGCATTGACAACATCATCTTCATCTCGATCTTGGTGGACAAGCTGCCCCCCGAAAAACGCGAATGGGCACGCCGCGTGGGCTTGTTCATGGCCATGTTCATGCGCATTGGCTTGCTGCTGTTGCTCTCAGTCATTGTGGGCTTGGTGGAACCTTTGTTCACCGCCTTTGGCAAAGCCATTTCAGGTCGCGACCTGATTTTGATTTTGGGCGGCTTGTTCCTCATCTGGAAAAGCACGGGTGAAATTCACCAATCGCTTGAAGGTGAAGAAGAGCATGGCAACAGCGCCGTCAAAGCCACCATGGCTTCGGTCATCTTGCAAATCATGGTGATCGACTTGGTGTTTTCACTCGACTCCATCATCACCGCCGTGGGCATGGTCGATGAAGTGGCCATCATGATTGCGGCAGTCATCGCCTCCGTTGGTTTGATGATGGCGTTTGCTGCGGGCATTGGCCGCTTTGTGTCGAACCACCCCTCTATCAAAATGCTCGCCCTCACCTTCTTGGTGGTGGTGGGCGTAGTGTTGATGGCTGAAGGTTTGGGGCATCACATTCCCAAGGGCTACATCTACTTCGCCATGGCGTTCTCGGTCGTTGTGGAGATGCTCAATATTCGCTTTCGCAAGCGCGCCAAACAGGTGGTGCAGTTGCACCAACACACACCTTAACCAAGCGATATCGCCCTGTATGCAAACGGGCGCTGGGGCTCGATAAAATTCATCTTGAAATTGAACACCTTTCAAATCAAGAATGACCGAGACGTCGACAGAAAAAGTTAGCTTACGCATGCAAGCCTGGCTGGTGCTTGCATGTGGCATCGCTTACTTTTACGCATTCCAGCTCAACGCGTATTGGTTCGACCACTGGTTAGAGTTCTCGCACGGAACAAATTGGGTCTTTATCCCCAGCGGTTTGCGCCTGTTGTTTGTGCTGGTCCTAGCCAGCACGGGTGCCCTTGGCATTGCACTGGGTTCAATCGCGATCAATTACAGCTTTGCTGACCCCAGCGCTCATGTGTTCAATGTCGTTACCGGTTTGATCTCCGGTGCTGCGCCTTATGTCGCGCGCCATCTCTCGATCACATGGCTCCAACTGGAGACCCACTTGGCCAACTTGACGAGTCGTACCTTTTTAAAGGTTTCCGTGTTGTTTGGGGTGGTCAATGCGCTGATGCACCAAGTTTGGTTCTATTGGATTGGACACACCGAAAACTTCATGGGCAGCGCTGCTGTCATGGCACTGGGCGATTGGCTAGGGACAGTTTTGGTGTTGGCAACGGCCAGCTTGCTCATCCGGCTCTACAAGCTGCGCACAATGTTGTGACAAAGAAAAAAGCCCATCGTTTGCACGACGGGCTTTTTATTTGGTGGTGGTAGCGGGATTTGAACCTGCGACATCAGCATTATGAATGCTGCGCTCTAACCAACTGAGCTATACCACCGAATCAGGCCGATATTGTAAACCAAATTCAGGCGGAGGATGCGGCTTTGGCCATCACTTCACCGAGTTCGGCAAAGTAGTTGTTGGCTGCGTCTGTTGGAGTCAAGTATTTGGTACGGCGATTTTTTCCTTCAAACACTTGCGTCACCAACCCAGTCTCTAGCAGCGCATTGAGTTTGCGGTGGATGGTGGCAGGGCTTGCCACGGTGGACATCGCCATGGCCTCTGTCACAGTGAGTGCTTGACCTTGCATGTGTCGCAGCACAATCAACTGCAACAAGTGCTTGGCAGTTTCGTCTAATCCCGACACAGATGCGCTGTCTAGCGCGTGTGCCAAAGATAGGAAACGAAGGTAAGTTTTTCTCATCGCTGCATTTTATGAGAACGTCAGTCTTCTTCAAGCGGCGCGAGCACGCCAAAGCTGCGCTGCGCATACGCCAAGCCATGGCCGGCATGCACACCAAAATCAAGCACTTCGCCGATCAAGATGTCATGGTCCCCTGCCGACACCACTTGCGCAATGCGGCAATCGAACCAAGCGATCACACCGTCTAAGCGCGGATGTTGATTGACACCGCGCACGAGTGACTGACCTGTGAAGCGCTCTTGCTGCGAGCCTTGTGCAAACTTGAGCGCCACATCTTTTTGTTGCGCGCCCAGCACGTTGACCATGTAGCCACCTGCGTTGACAAAGGCCTCATGGCTGAGCGAGCTTTTGCGCACACTCCACAACACCATGGCTGGGTCGAGTGACACGGTGTTGAAGGAGTTACAAGTCATGCCCCAGTCTTGACCTTGGGTGTGAGCCGTCACCACGGTCACGCCCGTGGTGAAGCAGCTCATCGCGTCTTTGATGTTCACGCCGTGCCTTCAGATGTTTTATAAAAACGCGAGTGCGTCTTGTGCGGCCACACGGCCTTCGTCGGTGGGGACGACCCACACCTCAATGGCGCTATTGTCGGCGTGAATCGAAACCACGCGGTCGCCTGTGGCCTTTGCGTTGCGCGTGACATCCACCTGCACACCGAGATAAGCCAAAGCGTCGCCCACTTGTTGGCGCAGGACCGCATCGTGCTCGCCAATGCCGCCGGTGAAGGCGAGCACATCGAGGCCACCAATGCAGGCGCTGAGTGCCCCCACTTCGCGCACCACGCGATGCGCAAACAAATCGGTGGCAAAGCGCGCGGCTTGCGAATTGGAAGCGCGCAAGGTGCGCATGTCCGCGCTCTCGCCCGACACGCCAAGCAAGCCGCTTTGTTTGTAGAGCAGCTTTTGAATTGGGTCGTGGCCCCAACCCTGCTCCATCAAGTACAGCAACACGCCAGGGTCAAGTGCGCCGCTGCGCGTGCCCATCATCAACCCATCGAGTGCTGAGAAGCCCATGGTGGTGGCACGGCTTTGGTGGTCCGTCGTGGCGCACACGCTGGCCCCGTTGCCCAAGTGCGCCATGACCACGCGACCCGCTGAACGCGGTACTTCGCGCTGCAACACTTGGCTCACGTATTGGTAAGACAGCCCATGGAATCCATAGCGACGCACGCCTTGCTCGGTGAGCTTTTGGTCAATCGCAAATGTGGTTTCTAGGGGCGACAGCGTGCGATGAAACGCCGTGTCAAAACACGCCACCTGCGGCACATCACCAAACGATTCAGCGAATGCCGTGATGCCTGCCAAGTTGTGCGGCTGGTGCAAAGGCGCGAGTGCGTTGAGGGTGGCGAGTTGCGCCATCACCTCGGGCGTGACGCGCACGCTGCTGCTGTAGTACGCACCGCCATGCACAACGCGGTGCGCAATGGCTTGCACGCGCAAACGCGCAAAGCGTGAGGCCAGTAAATTTTTGAGCGTGTTGAGCGCAGCATCAAACACATCTTGCGCAGGCTGCACTGCGACATCCGCAGATTCTTTCGCTTGGCCTGCTGCGCAAAAGCTAATACGCGGTTGACCCGAAGGCTCTAAGCCTTCGATGTTGCCCGTGACTTCAGCTTCACCAATACCGTCACCCGCAATGGGGTACAGCGCAAACTTGAGGCTCGACGAGCCCGCGTTGACAGACAGGATGCTCATGCGGGATGCGTGCGGTAGTGGTGGGCAATGAGCTTGGCCAACAAGGCCGATGCGCTGCGCGTGGTGGCCGTGTCTGCACGGCTGGTGAGTGCGATCGGCACGCGTGCACCCAACACCACGCCCGAGCCTGATGCGCCTGCCAAATACTCCAACTGCTTGGCCATCATGTTGCCCGACTCCAAATCAGGAGCCATCAAAATGTCAGCATCCCCGGCCACTGCCGATGCGATGTGTTTGATTTGCGCAGCGTGACTCGACACCGCGTTGTCAAACGCGAGTGGGCCATCGAGCAAGCCGCCCTTGATTTGCCCACGGTCAGCCATCTTGCACAAGGCAGCCGCGTCAAGCGTGGAGGGAATGCTTGGGTTGACGGTTTCAACCGCCGAAAGAATGGCGACCTTCGGTGTCGCCACGCCCATGATTTGTGCAAACAAAATCGCGTTTTGCACGATGTCGGCCTTCTCAGACAGAGTGGGCGTAATGTTGAGCGCGGCATCGGTGATGTACAGCGGCTTGGGGTACATCGGCGCTTCGAAGCGAAACACGTGTGACATGCGTCGACCTGTGCGCAAACCTTTTTGCGACACCACGGCGTGAATCAACTCATCGGTGTGCAAGCTGCCCTTCATCAAGGCTTCGAGTTTTTTGTCGGCGGCCATTTGCGCCGCCAACTCAGCGGCTTCGTGGCTGTGTGCCACGTCGATCATTTCGATGCCGGTCAAATCAATGCTGGCCTCTGCGGCCACAGCGCGTAGCTTTTTCTCTGGGGCAATCAACACCGCGTGGATGAGGCCTGCGTGGTGCGCATCCAGCGCGCCTTGCAACGAGTCGGCATCGCAGGGGTGGACCACACCGCAGCGCACGGGCTCAAGTGCGGCGCCAAGCGCCAGCAAATTGGCGTGGCGTTGCTCAGGGTCAAACAAACTGATGTGCGGTGCGTGGATGCGCGGCATGCGCAGCTTCTCGGTCGGGGCCATCACTTTGGCCACGCCGTACAACACGCGCTCGCCTTTTTGATTCACCAACGAACAATCCAGCTCCACGGTTTTCTTGTCGTCTTGCTTGGCGGTGCACGTGACGGTCACGTTCAAGGTATCCCCCACACGCACGGGGCGGCTGAAGTGCAGGTTTTGCTCTAAGTAAATCGTGCCCGGCCCCGGAAACACCGTGCCCAACACCGTGCTGATGAGCGCGCCACCCCACATGCCGTGGCCAATCACGCCATGAAACAAAGTGGCATTGGCGTATTCGGGGTCGAGGTGTGCGGGGTTGGTGTCGCCCGACACCGCCGCAAAGGCTTGAATGTCGGCCACCGTGAGCGTGCGCACCATGCGCGCCACTTGGCCCACCACGATGCTGTCGTAGGGGTAGTTTTCGAGCCACTCGTTGTTGGGGTCGTTGGTGGTGTCAAGGATGTCGTTCATAGCAGTCTTCAGTTCACGGCGTGGCTGCCGGCATCTACATAAATGGTTTGGCCTGTCATGCCGCTGGCGGCATCGGTGCACAGGAACGTGCTGAGGTTGGCAATTTCTTCGAGCGTGACCAAGCGGCCCAAGGGCGCTTTGGCCACGTTGTTTTGCATCAACGTATCAAAGGCTTCGATGCCAGAAGCCGCACGCGTGAGGATGGGACCTGGTGACACCGCGTGCACACGCACGTCTTGCGGCCCCAACTCCAACGCCATGTAACGTACCAACGATTCAAGTGCCGCTTTGACGGGCCCCATCAGCCCGTAGTGCGGCACGGCTTCGTCAGCACCGAGGTAAGACATGGTGACCATGCTGCCGCCTTGCGTCATGTGCGGCGCACACAACTTGGCCAAGGTGGCAAACGAGTGGCACGACACTTCCATGGCGCGCGCAAAGCCGGTGCTAGAGCTGTCAATCACGCGGCCATGCAAATCTTCCAAAGGTGCCCACGCGATGGAGTGAATCACAAAGTCCAAGCGGCCCAGCTTGGCAGCGGCGTAGGCCACCAGCTTCTCTAATTCTTCAGGGGTTTCGATGTTGCAGGTTTGCAAGTCCATGCCCAAAGGCTGCGTGAGCGGCTCGACGTACGCACGGGCTTTGTCGTTCAAGCACGAGGCCACCACCTCTGCGCCCATCGCTTGCGCTTGACGCGCACAGCCCCACGCAATGCTGTGCTCGTTAGCCAAGCCAAGCACCAGCCCTTTTTTGCCTTGCAAGTCGAAGGCACACATCGTGTTCATAAAAACTCCTCAAAACCGCCCACAGGCTCAAATCGACCCGCGACAAAACGCAAACGCGTCGGCCCCGGCATGACACGCTGCGACACCGAATGGCGCACATCACCGGGGTAGCACAGGGTGCGTATACCGCCTTCATCAAAGGGTTCCGGCAAGATCAGCGGTGGCGTTTGCTGCTGCGCGGAGTTCAACACACTCGCGGTACAGGTGTGTGACAACAGCGAGACCAAGGTCATGATTTGCGGTGGTGCCAATGGCAAATCTCCGGCCCAATAGCGCGTCAAGGCGTCCATGGGCGTGAGCCACACGCTGTCAATCGCTTCAATGTTGTCGTGAATGGGGTACTGCCCTTGGGGCAACACCGCGACAAAAAATCGGGTGTCAAACCGCTTGTTGGTGACCGAGGGTTGCACAGGCGTGATCCAACGTGACCAAGGTGCCAAGTGCTGCGTGTCCACACGCAAACCTGCACTTTGCAAGAGGTCCACAAACGATTGCCCCGCATACAACGCCTGCTGCCAATGCTGACGCTGTGCCGCGTCATGGATGTTGGGCGCCAGCGCCGAAGGGCTCAAGCGGGCATACAACACACCACACTCTTCCAACACCTCGCGCACAGCCGCCACATACAAACCGGCGGCGGTGTTCGTCGGCAAATCGGGCTCACCCAACGCGCGGTGCAGGGCGTGCGGCGCTGCATCTAAATACGCATGCGCATCGGGCGAACAATCGGCATCGTCTAGTTTGCCGCCCGGAAAAACAAAAACGCCGCCCAACACAGCCGAGGCTGTATGGCGGCGCAGCAAAAAGACCTGTAAGCCTTTTTGGGGCTCATCACGTAACAACACCACCGTGGCCGAAGCCCGCGGTGGTGTTGTGACGATTTCGCTGTTAAGTTGCATCAACCGCAGCGATGAATCAGAAGATTACTTGGCAGAGTAAGCCACATCCGCACGGCGGTTTTGCGCCCAAGCAGCTTCGTCATGACCTGTTGCGACGGGCTTTTCGCTACCGAAGCTCACTGGCTCAGCTTGGCCGTCTTTCACGCCATATGCCTTCAAACCACGCACCACAGCTTCGGCACGCTTTTGGCCCAAAGCCAAGTTGTATTCGCGGCCACCGCGCTCGTCGGCATTGCCTTCAACGCGCACTTTCAATGCACCGTTGGCAGCCAAGTACTTGCCTTGACGCTCAACCACAGCAGTTTGGTTAGCCTTGATGTCGAACTTGTCGAAGTCAAAGTAAACGCTGCGCTCTTTAGAAATGGCGCTGTTGGGGTTCAAGTGATCGGCCACCACAGAAGCGACAGAAGATTTGGCATCAGACACGTTGTCGAGTTTGGTTGAGCTGCAAGCAGACAACAAAGCAACAGACACGACAGAGAGGATTGCAAAGAAACGTTTGGACATGAGAGTTTCAGGTTGTAAAAAATAATCTAGGGATTTTAACGGATGGCAATCAGACACCTTGCCAATTGCGAAAGTGTTGTTTTTTTTGACACTTTGTTAAATTCTTTTAAAAATCAACAACATAGAGAATTTTGTTAATTTTGATTCTTTTATACAGATTGATTGTCATAAAAAGTATTCAAACTTGCCGCCCATGACGGCAATCGCCACGAATCAGCCCCTAAAAGTCAGATTGCTTAGGCAGTTGCATACAGGTAAATTCGATTCCCCGTTCGTAATTGAGACGAATCAAACCCAGCAGCACTGCCCCTGAGTGCGAGGAATAACAAGATGTCAACATTCAAAATTTTGGTCACCAGTCAAAAAGGCGGCGTTGGTAAAAGTACGGTTTCAGCGAATTTGGCCGCCTATTTGCGCCGCCAAGGCCAAACCGTCACCTTGATCGACTTTGACACCCACGGCTCCTCCAGCACATGGCTGACCCGCGCGCCCAACATCGGGGTGGTGGTGCAACACCACGTGTTGCCTTTGGATCAAGGCGGCAACCGCCCCATCTTGGATGCACGCCTTCACCTGCGCCGCGCAGCCAGCAGCACCGAGGTGGTGATTTGTGACCTGACGTGGACCGACTCCATCGCGGGCGAGCTGATGTTCGAATACGACTTGGTCGTCGTGCCAACGTCGGTGTCTGAAATTGAAATGGCCGCCACAGCCGGCTTCCTCAGCCGCCACCGCTGGGTGTTTGATTCGGCCATCCACACGCCGCCCACACTGTTGGTATGCCCCACCCGCGTACAACCCGAACAATTGCAAAGCGATGTGTTCTCCAAGCAGCGCTTCCCCGTGAGCTTCATGCTCGCGCCGCCCGTGCTCGAAGCCCAATCGGCCCGCGAAATGTTTGAGCGTGGTTATTTGATGGACCTGCCCGACGCGTGCGGTGCCTCGTTCAACGAGTTTGGCAAATCTGTGTGCGCAGCCCGCGAAATGCGCGAATCGGCACAAGGCATGCGCCAAACCACCCAATCTCGCATCGCAACCCCAAACCTGCGCACGAGCGGCGCGTCCAACGTAGCTGCCGCGGGCGTCAAACGCAACAATTTGCTCGCCAATTCAGCTACGCTATCGAGTCAGTATTCCATCCTGGGTCGCCACCGCATGCAAAAAGTTCGTCCCGAAGACATGGCCAACAAATCGGCACCTCACGCCGGCGCGCCACAGTCCACGCACATTGCATCGATGGGCATTCCCCAGTTCCTCAAACGCATGTCCATGGGTGTCATCAATAAATGAGCGCCGAACCGCAATTCTTGTCCTTCAAAGGACTCAAGCAATACACCCCTGAAGATGGGTGGGGTCAAGTCAACGCGATTTTGCAATCGCACACGCAACCACCAGCAACGCCAGTGCAAGCGCCCGCGCCTGCGCCAGTGCACACGGCCGCACCACAGCCGCAGGCCTCCGTCGCCGCTGTGCCGGACAACGTACCAACGCTGACGGAAACGCCAGACACATCGACGCATCAAGGCCACACCATGTTTGACCCGCTCATCCATGAGCTGTTCGAACAACTGCGCGTCCCCCCAAGCGATGACTTGACACAAACGTGGCGCACCATTGCAGCCGAAGTTAATTTATTGACCGAGCGCATGGCTTTGCAACGCGAGCTTCAAGAGCGCATGCAGAAGCTGGATCAAGAGTTGTTGAACTTGCGCGGCACGATCTTGTCGCACCTCGCAGATGTGCAACAGGCGGCCGACCAACAACTCACTTCGGCGCGTTTGCGAGCTGAGGTTTCTGCCTTGGCCCAAACCAAACTGGCGGCCAAGCTCAAGACTTAATTCCATACCCCCTCAGCGATAGGAGCGACACGCATGCTGGACAAACTCAATCAGATTTATCCGGTGCGCTACACAGCGTTCATCGCGTCGGTTGTACTACTCGTTTTCTCGCTGCTGGGCGCTGGGGTGATGGGGCTGAGCGGCTGGTGGCCCACGGTTTTCTTGGGGCTGTGCATCATCGGCTTGTACGACTTGCAGCAATCGCACCACGCCATTTTGCGCAACTACCCCATCATTGGGCACTTGCGTTTCATGCTCGAAACCATACGACCCGAAATTCGCCAGTATTTCCTCGAATCAGAAACAGAAGCCTCGCCCTTCTCGCGCGCGCAACGCACCTTGGTGTACACACGTGCCAAGGGACAATCGGACAAACGCCCATTTGGCACACAGCTCGATGTGCGCGCCATTGGTTACGAATGGATCAACCACTCGATCGCGCCTAGCCAACTCGCAGGCCACGACTTTCGGGTGAAGGTGGGCGGCAAAGACTGCACCCAGCCTTATGACATCAGCCTCTTCAACGTGTCGGCCATGAGCTTTGGCGCGCTCAGTGCCAACGCCATTCAAGCACTCAACTTAGGCGCTAAGTTGGGTGGCTTTGCACACGACACCGGCGAGGGTTCGATCTCACGCCACCACCGCACACATGGCGGTGATTTGATTTGGGAAATTGGCTCCGGCTACTTTGGCTGCCGCAACGAACATGGCCATTTCAGCCCCGAGCGTTTTGTTGAGAACGTGCGCTCGCCCCAAGTGAAGATGGTGGAAATCAAACTCAGCCAAGGCGCCAAGCCCGGCCACGGCGGCGTACTGCCTGGCCCCAAAGTGACCGAAGAAATTGCCGAAGCGCGCGGCGTGATGGTGGGCCAAGACTGCGTGTCACCTGCCACCCACAGCAGCTTCAGCACACCACTCGAATTGATGGCCTTCATCGAACAACTGCGCACCTTGAGCGAAGGCAAACCCGTGGGCTTCAAGCTCTGTATTGGTCATCCATGGGAGTGGTTTGCCATCGTCAAAGCCATGCTCGAAACAGGCACACGCCCCGATTTCATCGTGGTCGATGGCGCAGAGGGCGGCACAGGCGCAGCCCCGTTGGAGTTTTCTGACCACATGGGCATGCCTCTGCAAGAAGCCTTGCGTTTGGTGCACAACACCTTGGTCGGCGCAGGTCTGCGCGACAGCATCCATGTGGGTGCCAGCGGCAAAATCGTGAGCGCCTTTGACATGGCGCGCGCCTTGGCTTTGGGTGCCGACTGGTGCAACAGCGCACGCGGCTTTATGTTTGCGCTGGGTTGCATCCAAGCGCAAACGTGCCACAGCGGCAATTGCCCTACAGGCGTCACCACCCAAGACCCCACACGCCAAATGGCGCTGGTGGTGCCTAGCAAAGCCGAGCGCGTGCACAACTTCCACGCGCACACCTTAGAGGCACTGCAAGAGCTGATGGAAGCCTCTGGTTTGCAAACACCGCACGACTTCACACCACGCCACATCATGCGCCGCGTGAGTGAAACACAAACGCTGCACCTCTCCGAGCTGGTCGACACCCTCGCGCCCAATGCTTTGTTAGACAGCGACATCAGCCACTTGCCTAATGTCTTCAGCGACTGGCCTCTCAGCAGCGCCAAGAGCTTTGCGATTCAAGCGGCTTAAAGGCGAGCAACCTCCCATAAAAAAAGCGGCCTCTAGGGCCGCTTTTTTTTTGGGGGGCAATGCACCCGACGGGTCAGTCATATCAATCTGGCACGCGTGGGTACTGAATCGGTTTCTCACGCACAACCACGGGCTGAGGTGCCGCTGCAGCCGCAGCGGCTGCACGGGCCTTCTCGGCTGCGCGCTCAGCAGCAGCCGCTTTTTCTGCGGCGGCCTTATCAGCGGCTGCTTTTGCGGCACGGGCGGCCGCTGCTTTTTCAGCCGCTGCACGTTCGGCCGCAATTTGTTCGGCTGATTTTTCTGGCTTCTCAGACTGCATGCGCATGGCCACAGCACGCTCAGCGGCTGCTTTTTGTTGGGCCAATCGCTCAGCTGAAGAAGCCTTTTCAGAGGCCGCAGCCGACTTTTGCGCTTCGGTGGCTGCACGCTGTGCATCTGCTGCAGCTTTGGCCGATTGCGCGGCTTTGTCTGCTGCTTTTTGGGCATCGCTCGCTGCAACAGCGGCTTTGTCAATCGTCTTTTCGATGTTCTTCAACGCTGCCGCTTCTGCCGCAGTTTGGCTGCGCTCACGCACTTGCACAGCAGCGTTCAGGTCTGATTTGATTTTTTGAATTTCAGTCAACAACACTTGCGTGCTGGGGCCTTGCGGCACCACCGGCGCAGGCGGCTGCACACGGGCAGAGGCCTTTTCAGCCACCGATTGCAACTTGCCATCGAACGATTGCAGCTTGCTTTCCAAAGTGGTCAGCTGCTTTTGCATGTCTTTGAACTTGAGGTCGCTCGACTTGTTGGCCTCTGTGGCCACCACGGCGGGCATGGCCGCCATGCTCTTGCCAATCTCTTCCAAGCGTTTGGCCACTTGGGTTTGCGTAGTAATGACTTCTTCTTGTTTTTCGGTGATTTCCGAGAAGTCCGAATTGGTCTTGCCAATCGCGGTCAAGCTGGCATCCACCTCAATCACGCGCTTGGCCATGGCGTAGACCATGGTGTCCAACTCTTTGATGGATTTGGTCATCTTCAACGTGATGGCAAAGAAGATGCCCATGGCGATGAGCAAACATACGCAAAAAGCGCCCAGCATGATGCGCGAATGCATCACGTTGCGTCGGTTGTTCTCTTGAATTTTCGACACCACGGCGCGCATGGTCGCGCTCACGTCCGCCGCAATCGAGGCGGAGCGTGTAGACACTTCGGCCGAATCGAGCACCACCGAAGTGAGCTCTTCAATTTGACGCGCGACCTCGTTGGTGTCCAACGATTGCGACGCAATTTCAGTCAAACGGTCTGCCGTTGCTTCGACATCCACAAGGGCTTCGTCCGATGCTTGCACCTCTGCCGTCGTTTGTTGTTCATCAGCCATCTTTAAACCTTTGCCTTATTTTTTTCCTCAAGCCGATCTAAGCGAGCGTTGAGTGTGTGGATGTCATCTGTGAGCTTGCCCATGCGGACGTGCAGCTCTTCACCCCATGTATCGGCCTGAACTGGCGCGTCTTGAATGGCCACAACAGCCTCTGGGCTCTCTGTTTCTGGGGCTTGCGGTTGCGCCACCGCCTCTACGATGGGGGCAGCGGCCTCTGGCGCAGGCTCTGAAGCAGCCGGTGCATCGACCTGCTCAGTCAAGGTTGGAACCTGTGCCAATGCCTCAGCACTCAAACCTTGCGCATCGTCGGGCAAGTCTGGGACCGAGATTTGGGGCAAGGTTTCAGGCTGATAACCAGGTTCAAACGGCGCGGGCTGAGGATCAATCCCATCGACCGGTGCGACATCTTGAGGCTGTGTTTTATCGTGTTCTTGGCTCATAAGCTCGTTCCTCGCAGGCGCATCAGGACTTCGTAAATTGGGTTTTCATCGACTTGCTGCTGCGCAACCAGCCTTTGGCCAGCAAAGGGCTGGACTGCATGAACGCATCGGCTTGAGCCTTGGTTTCAAAAGGGCCCGCCACCAAAATCGCATAGCGCTTGCCTGTGTCTTTGTGACGGGCGCGCATGACACGGGCCTTGGCATAAGCCGCATTGCTGCGCTGAAAGCTACGCATTTCTTCCACCGTGTCCATCGCTGCGAGCTGCACCACATAGCCATTGGCGGGCAATTGGTTCACCCACGCCTCGTCAGAGTTAGCTTCTGGTTTGGCTTCGGCTTTGGACTCCGTTGTCTTGGGCTTCGTCTCCGCAGAAGCCACCACCGCAGGCTCAGACGCTGCCACAGCCGCAACCGTTGCAGCAGCGACCGGTGCAACAGCCGATGAGGCTGCGGCGCTGGCCGCAGAAGCCACATCTTCGGCTTGGCTGGCCACACGGGCGGCTTCGCTGGCCATCGACGCAGCTAACTCGGCCGCGACCAATGCCTCAGCACTGGCAGCAGCAGCCGCACTCGCGGCTTCATCAGGGGCTGGCACAGCGGGCGTGCCGCGCAGCACATATTTTTTCAACAGCTCGGCTTCTTCAAGCAGCGTGTCTTTGTACATCCAACCGAACACAGCCATCGACATGAGCAAGACCAACAAAATCCAACCCGCACGCGACTTGGGTGCGGGGCGTTTGAACACATCTGCATCGCTGGCCGCCGTCGCGGCCAACGGTGTTGGCATGCTCAAGGTGGGCTCACGGGAGGTGTCGGCTGGAAAGGGCACAGCCGAAGCAACGGGTGGCGCGGCCACAGCTGCGACAGTTGCAGCGGGCAAAGGTGGCGGCACAAAAGCTGGCAAAGGCTCGGTTGCCAACTGCGGCTCTTGTTTTTTACCAAAGCCTGGCACACGCCATGCGGTTTTGGTGGGGAGGTTCAACAGTTTAGAAACCGGTGTCACCTCATCGCTGAGCGTCGGTGGCTCTGGCAAAAAGGACGGTTCAATCAAGGTGGGCTCGGGTTCCGTGGCCACCCAGTCGGTGAGTTTTTTCTTGGGCTCACCGGCTTCGGTTTCGACGTCCCATTTCAACAAGTTCTTGCCGAAGGCTTCTAGCTTTTTCTCGTAACTGTCGGCACTGTTGATGAGCAAAATCACGCTGATGTTGCCGGCTGGAAAACCATTGACCAAACGCGCCAACAGTTGCAGCTCAAAGTCTTGCATCAAGATCGAATCGCGGAATAGCAAAAAGCGGCGCGGTGCGTGTTTCTTGTCTTTCTCCAGCGCTTGGTCAAGCGTGATCTGAGACAGAATTTCGTTGAACTTGTTGACCAACAATTCCGAGTTGGTCGAGCTACACCACTCAATGTGTGTTTCGCCTTTCGAGCGCAGGCGTTCTTCAAACAAATTACCGTAGTAATCCAGTACCTTGTCATGTTGGCTCATGACGGCGAGGTTGATACTGCCTTCGGTCAATGACTTCAGAAGAATTTCAAATCGCAACCGGTCACCGGGGCTTTGGTAGATGTCTGTCATGCGGGCTCAAACTTCGGGTCTTAAGGGTTCATCAAAGCGCCATTCGAGTCGAACTTCATGTCGTCTGGAATGGTGGGCGATGGCTTGACCACTTCCTGGCCACGACCATAAGACTGGTTCAGGCTGAACACATAGGCAATGACCTGCGCAACAGCGTGGTACAGCGCCTCTGGAATCGGGTGATCCAGCTTGGTCGTGAAGTATAAGGCGCGAGCCAACAAAGGCGCCTCAAAAATATAAACGTTGTGCTCTTTGGCCTCTTCACGAATACGTGCGGCCAAACCGTCTTCGCCCTTGGCCACCAAGAGCGGCGCACCATCTCCCATGGGGTCGTAAGACAAGGCCACAGCAAAGTGTGTGGGGTTGGTGATGACCACGTCAGCGTCCTTCACCTTGCTCATCATTTTGTTGTTCAAGATCTCGTGCTGACGGCGGCGAATTTGGCCTTTGACCTCGGGGTTACCTTCCGAGTTCTTCATCTCGTCTTTCACCTCTTGCTTGGTCATCTTCAACTTCTTGTTGAGCTGATGACGCTGCAAGGGCACATCCACCAAAGCGACCAACACCAAACCCAAACTGAGCCAAAAACACGAATCCACAATGATGGTGCCCGCCACTTTGATGGCGGGGTTCAAGTCCATTTGCGAGATGTGGGTGAGATCTTGCAAGTTGTTCATGACCGACACCAACAAAATGGCACCAACCAAGAAAAACTTGAGCAGCGATTTACCCAAGTTGATGAACGCATCCGGGCCAAACATGCGCGCCAAACCCGTCATCGGGTTGAGCTTGCTGAACTTGGGCATGATCAAACTGGGCGAGAAGATGAAGCCGCCGGCCAAGGTGGTCGACAAAATCGCAATCACGTAAAGAATGGCGAGCAAGGGCAACACAATCAAAAAGCCATCGACCACCGAGCTGCCAAAAATTGCAGGCAGCAACTCAGCCTTGTCGGTGATGCGGCGATCAAACTGCAATTGCTGCTTGAACAGGCCCGTCATGCTGGTGAAGATGTGCTGCCCCATCATGGTGAAAAACAGCGTGGCAATGACCATCATGGCCGCAGGGGCCAGTTCTTGCGAGCGCGCAATTTGCCCGTCTTCACGGGCTTTCTTCAGCCGCTGCGCCGTCGGTTCTTCGGTTTTGTCTGCGCCGCTTTCTTCCGACATGTCAGCCTCCCAAATATGAACGCAGCATCATGAAAGCTTGCGTCCATACCCAATCAATGCGGGCCACGTTGTTGCCCATCGAAAACATCATGACCACGAAGCCGGTCAAGATCAGCGCAGGAAAACCCACGGTAAAAATATTCAAGCTCGGTGCGGCACGCGCGACAAAACCCAAGCCAATGTTGATGAACAGCAAGGTCATCATCACGGGCAAAGCAATCAGCAAAGCGCCCAAGAACATCATGGAGCTCCAGTTGATCATCTTGGCCAACATGTCTTGGCTGAAAAATGGTTGGCCAATCGGGATGAGTTTGAACGACTCGATCACCAAGCCAAACACAATCAAATGCCCGCCCATGCCCAAAAAGATGAGCGTGCCCATGATGTTGAACATCTGAGACAGTACCGGCACGCTGCCCATATTGGGGTCGACCATGTTGGCCATGGACAAACCCATCGAGCCCGACACGGCTTGGCCTGCGACCACCAAAGCAGCGGAAGCCACTTGGAAGATGAGGCCCAGCGTCAAGCCAATCAAAATTTGGCGCGAGATTTCCATCAAGCCATCGGCGGTGACGGGGTCAATCTTGGGAATGTCGATTTGTTGCGTGACAAAAAACGCCATCGCAAAGGCCAACGAAATGCGAATGCGCATGTTGACGGCGCGGATTGAAAAAATAGACGTGAACGCCAAAAACGCAGACAAGCGCAGCATTGGCCAGATGACGACCAAAAACTTGTCTAGGATTTCAATGAGCGAGGCGTTCATGGTGAGGTGTTGTTACATGAACAAGCTAGGGATGCGGGTAAAGATGCTCTTGGTGTAGTCCACCATGGTGTTGATCATCCAACCGCCGGCCAACGACATGGTCATGCCCACAGCCAAAATTTTGGGAATGAAGCTCAAGGTCTGTTCGTTGATCGAGGTGGCGGCTTGAAAAATACCGACCACCAAACCCACGATCAAACCCACACCCAACAAGGGGCCCGAGATGATCATCGTCATCCACAGGGCTTGACGGGCTAAATCGACAACTGCTGCGCTATCCATGGTGCAACTCCTTAAAACACAAAGCTGTTGGCGAGCGAGGCCATCAACAGCGTCCAACCGTCAATCAGCACGAACAGCATGAGCTTGATCGGCATCGAAATGATCATGGGTGACAACATCATCATGCCCATCGACATCAACACGCTGGCCACGATCAAGTCGATCACCACAAACGGGATGTAAATCAAGAAACCAATCGTGAACGCACTCTTGATTTCAGAGGTGATGAACGCTGGCATGAGCGTGGTGAATGGCACTTGCGTGGCGTCATCCAACTCGCGGCGGTTGGCGATTTGCATGAACATGGCAATGTCGTCTTCACGGGTTTGCTTGGTCATGAAATCACGAATCGGCACTTCGGCCTTCACCAAGGCCTTGTCAAAGTCGAGGTTGCCGTTCATGTAGGGGCCGAGGGCGTCTTTGTAGACCGTCTCAAACACGGGCGACATGATGAAGAAGGTGAGGAACAACGCCAACCCCACCAACACCGTGTTGGGGGGTGTTTGCGCGGTACCAATCGCTTGGCGCAAGATAGAGAGCACGATGATGATGCGCACAAACGAGGTCATCATCAACAACATGGAGGGCAACAGTGTGAGTGTTGTCATCAAGCCCAGCAATTGCAGGCTCATGCTGTATTGCTGGCCACCTTTGCCGCCACTCACGTTGACCAAGGGAATGCCTTGCGCGTGCGCCATCATCGGCAACGAAGCCAACGCCACCAAGAGCAAGCCCAAGATGACGTACAGAATTTTTTTGGTGATGGGCTTACGCAGCATGGCTCACCTCCTGCGTCCACGCGTGCAGTGTTTTCACTTCTGCCGGGCTGACGCTGGTCAACACCATTTGGTTATCGACTTGAATGAGCACCATCTTGTGCTTCAGGCTCAAAGGCAAGGCCTCTAGCACCTTGATGCGTTTTTCTTCACCGCCGTTGGTGGCAAAGCCACGGCTGCGCTTGACCCACCACAACGCGCCCACGAGCAGCAACAACACACTGAAGGTGCTGGCGATGAATTGACCCCAATCGAAACTTTGCATGATGTTTTTCCTGTGCGCGATGACGGTTTTTTGACACTGGACGTGCCTATCTGCAGAGGTATTGCAAGGCACGTGCCAGCTTCTGGGCGGTATAGTCAATTCATGCGACACCTCAAAGCCCTCCTCCTTGCCAGCCTCGTGCTCACCAGCAACCTCACGCTTGCCGCCCAGTGGACAGCGGTGGGACTGTTTGAGGTGGGGACGTTTTATGTCGACATCGACAACATCACCACCGCAGGCGACCACCGCAAAGCGTGGACCATGCTGGACTACCGCGAGCCCAAGGTGCATGCCCCCACAGGCAGACCTTTCAAATCCACCCGCATGCAAATGGAGTTTGATTGCAAAGATCAAACCGTGCGCACCTTGTCGCTGTCGTATCACACGGGTGTGCGTTTGAGTGGGGACACGCTCTCGACCGAAGGCGTGATTAGTCCGTTTGAGCCCGTGCCACCGGAGACCCCGATTTTCAAAATCATGCGTTGGGTTTGCTAAACGCCGATGAGCTTCATCCGTGACTTGATCCATGCAGGCGGCACCGGCGGCCTGAACTGGCATGTGCACGCCCACTACTCGCGCAAGCGGTGGCAACCCACGGTTCAGTTGATTGAGCAGTTTCTTGCGCAGGTCAACCCAAAGTCTGACCACCTGCTGCTCATCGGTGGCAGTGCAGGCTGGATGATGCCGCCAAGCTGGTTGGCCCGTTTCAAACGCATCGACGCTTACGACATCGACCCTTTGGCGCCTTGGTTGTTTGACTGGCGGCACGGCCGTCGCCTTCAAGCCATGGGCGTTGTGGTGCAACACCACCGCCAAGACGCGCTGCTGACCTTGCCTGAGATTTTGAAAGAACACCCACACGCTTGCCTGTGGTTTGACAACGTGCTGGGCCAACACCGCTACCGGCTGCGCGATGAAGCGCGTGTGGAGCGTGAGTTGGCGCAACTCAAAAACACACTTCAAGGCCGCCACTGGGGCAGTTTGCACGATGTGTTGTCAGGCCCCACCGATGGCCGCTTGTTGCCTGCGGGCTTGAATGTGTGGAGCCATCACGTCATGGCCAAGCAGGGCTTGGCGCCTGCGTTTTCACAAAAACTACTGGCCACCGTGGGCGCAAAAGATCTGTGGCAAGACCACCTCACGGGTCATGTGTTTGCACCTGACACCCCCACCACGTGGATGCCTTGGGCCTTCAAACCCAACTACTGGCATTGGCTGCAAGCAGGTTGGGTGCACGCCTAACTTCAGTGCTTGAGGTTGTAGAGCGTGACGCCTGCGGCGTCCATCTCTTTTTGTTCGCGCTTGCGGTGGTAATCGCGCACGGCCTTCAGATCTTGCTCGACCAAGGTTTCCATTTGAATGCGTTTTTGCTCAGCGGCTTTGAGCGCTAAGCGTTTGACTTCAACCGTGTGCCGAGCTTCATTCATGTCCAAGTCCACACGGGCAATCAAGGCATGTAGTTGCTGCATGAAGCCCCGAAAATTCAAAGTCTCGGACATGGTGTGCGAGCGGCTTTCGGCTTCCTTGCTGCGTCTCACGTAATCGGTATAGAGCACCTGCATACGCGCACGACTTTGCTCCAAATGGGTCACACGGTCGCGCGCTTTTTTGAGCTCAGCCAATGCTTCGTCACATTTCTCTTTGGCTTTTTTGGCCAACACGGGCCACGCAGCGCGGGGCTTCATGACAGCATGTGGCTCAGTTGGTTACGCGTCATGGCGTAGTCCTCGCCCTTGTCCATGTCTTGACGCAAGAAGTCCACCATTTGCTCGCGAATGCGGATGGCTTCGTCCAACTCGGGGTTGGAACCTGCCTCATACGCACCCACTTGCACGAGGTCAGCGTTTTGTTGGTAGACCGACCACAAGCGACGCAGCTTGTTGGACTGCTTCAACTCGTCAGGGCTCACCAAGGTTTGCATCACACGCGAAATCGAACCGTTCAAATCAATCGCGGGGTAATGCGCTTGGTCGGCCAAGCGACGCGACAACATCACCTGCCCGTCAAGCGACGCACGCGCGATGTCCACAATCGGGTCGTTGCCGTCATCGCCTTCGGCGAGCACGGTGTAGATGGAGGTGATGGAGCCATGACCATGACGACCCACACCTCCACGCTCAATCAAGTTAGGCAGCAAGGCAAATACCGAAGGGGGATAGCCTTTGGCGGTGGGGGGCTCGCCAATGGCCAAGCCAATTTCACGCTGCGCGTGGGCCACACGGGTCAAGCTGTCGCACAGCATCAACACGTTTTTGCCTTGGTCACGGAAGTACTCGGCGATCACGTGGGTCATGTGCGTGGCCTTGAGGCGCAACACAGGCGACACGTTGGCGGGCGCCGCAATGACCACCGACTTGGCCAAACCTTCTTCGCCCAAAGATTCGTGAATGAAAGCCTGCACTTCGCGGCCACGCTCACCAATCAAACCAATCACCACGATGTCGGCTTTGGTGAAGCGTGTGAGCATGCCCAAGAGCACACTCTTACCCACGCCAGAACCGGCAACCAAGCCAATGCGTTGGCCACGGCCAATCGTCAAAGCACCGTTGATGGCCTTGACACCCACATCCAAAATTTCTTCAATCGGGCCGCGCTCCATCGGGTTGAGCGGGCAACCAAGCAAGCTCAACTGGTCGGGCAAATGGGGCATGGGCTTGCCGTCAATCGGCACGCCACGACCATCAATCACGCGCCCCAACAACGCATTGCCCAAACGCACTTGGCCCGAGTTGGACATGATGCGCACCGTGTCGCCAGGGCCCACGCCTACGGGGTCGGTGAAGGGCATGAGGTACAAGGTTTTGTCGTTGAAGCCAACGACTTCTGCTTCCACTCGATGCCCGCCTTGACCGATCACTTCGCAGCACGCGCCCAAGGGGGCCATGATGCCGCGCGTCTCTAGCGTCAAGCCCACCAAGCGCACCAAGGTGCCGCTGCGTTGCGGCTCGGGTGTGCGCAGCTTGGGCAAGCTGCTTTGAACTTCTTTGGCAAAGTCGAGCATGGTTTACTTTTTTATTTCACCTGAATCATGCCGCGAATGACAGAGGCCACGCGGCTTTGGTCGGTTTGCACCACCATGCGCACCACGCCCACTTTGTCTTCGTAGCTGTTGGCGGTGTTGAGCAACTCCGGCGGAATGGTCGGCTTTTTGGCCTTTTGCTGTTCTTTGCGAATGCGCTCTTTGATCTCGGCCAAGGTCTCGCCTTCGCGGATTTCAATTTCACCCTCGCCCAAGGCTTCTTCATCCTCACCCGTGGCTTCTTCGCCAGCGGCATCAGCAGCACCTTCTTCCACAGCGGCTTCAGGCGCAGCATCTTCCACGGGCGCGTCAGCAACTTCCACGGTTTCAGGCTGCTCCGCGACTTCGGGCTCGGTTGTCTCAACAGGCTCAGGGGCCACTTCGGCCACGGGCTCGGGCACCACTTCGGGTTCTGGCTCGGCTTTCAGCACGGGTTTTGGTTTTGGCTTCTCAGGCTTTTCCAGAAGCATCATTTGGTATTTGATTTTTTCGGCGCGCTGCGATTCAAACAACTCGGCCTTGCGCATCATTTCGCGCTCGACGGCGGCAATGGCAGCCTTTTGCATGTCGCTGTTCGACGCGGCTTGGCCCACCATATTGAGCACGAACGGACGCACGATGGTCACGATCACGACCATGAAAATCAAACCCATCAACAGGGTATTGATGACGTCAGGAATGAACATCGTTGTCCTCCGCTTCTTCTTGTTGCACTTCTAAAACAGGCTGCGCCAAAGGTGATTTTTCAAGCCACGCTTGCTCATCCACCAGCAGGGCTTGCGCCAAACCTTTGAGGCGATGCTCGACCAAATCTTCCACCACGGTGTCGTTGGCAAACACACGCACGCTGCCACGCTGCAAGTCGGGCATGGCTTCTAGGCGCATGCCTTTGGTGAAGTCAGCTGCTTGGGCTTGCAACAACGCTTTGTCTTCTGGGTTGAGCTCCAACACCACAGCACCTTGCACGGGGTGGTCTAACTCATCCAAACACCGCTGCACCAAACGCTCAATGCCTTTGCTCGATGTTTGCAACTCACCCACCACCACTTGCTCTGCCATGTGCAGGGCCAAGCGCTTGAGGGGTTCAAAAAATTTCTGTGGGTCTTGTATCAGCGCGTTCAACTCGTTTGCAGCGTTCTCAAACAGCATGCGTTGTGCCGCCATCTCGTCGGCCAATGCCGCACGGGCTTGTTCTTCGCCACGTGCTTGACCTTGTGCCAAGCCTTGCTCTAAACCTTCGGCCAAACCTTGTGCTTTGCCTTCTTCCAAACCTTTGGCCAGACCCAGGGCTTCGCCCTCTTCTAAGCCAGCGGCTTTGCCTTGCTCCAGACCTTGCGCCATGCCTTCTTGGCGAGCGTCTTGTAAACCTTCTTCTCGGCCTTCTTGACGACCTTCATGGCGGCCTTTCTCGAACGCTTCAGCCACCGCAGCTTCTAAGGCCGCTGCATGTTGCGCCGCAGCCTCTTCACGGGCTTGCGCGAGACCTTTGGCAAATTGTTCAGCTTCACGTTGCGCCACTTCCTCTGGCGCAATGCCCCCCACCACCGCAGGAGCGGCGCTTGTGTTCGCACTTTCGGGCGAAGGCATCGATTGAGCTGATTCCGCATTGGCCAGCAACGCATCGGCGCTCGGCGCTTCTGAGGTGGGTTCATCGGGATGAATCACGATGAGCTCAGGCCCTTGATCGTCGGACGTGATGGGACTAACCACCAAGGTCTCGGCCATCTCGGCTTGCGCCAGTGCGCGTTGCAACACCGACGCGTCGACATTCACACGCAACTTGGATTTACGCGTGGCGCCATAAGCGTCCATCACGAACGGCAAGTGCTCGTTGGTCTCTGTGCTCGCCACGGGCTCTGGCTTTTCTTCACCGAAAGATTCGTTGCGGTACTCGCCTTCGAGTAACGCCAACGAGGCTTGGGCTTGTTGGCTCAGAGGCTGTTTGGTCGGCTGGTAATGCGCAGCCGAAAACCCGCTGGACTTGGGCACATAGCCTGCATCAGCAAACGCCGCTGGCTCATCGCTGGTCCAGCTGGTCGTGGCATAGCCACGGCTGCTCAGCTTGTGTGCGATGCCGGCATTGGGCTGCCAAGCAACGGCAGCCCGAGCGGGATGGGGTTGATTAAACAAAGTCTGCGCCACCCAAGATCAATTCGCCCGAATCGGACAACTTGCGCGCCTTGCGCATGATTTGCTTTTGTGCATCTTCCACGTCGGCCATGCGTTGTGGGCCTTTGGCCTCCATGTCGTCGCGGAACATGCCGCGGGCACGCTCAGACATGTTGTCGAAGAAGCGGTTGGCGGTATCTTCGCTGCAGTTCTTCAAAGCCATCATCAACAAATCTGGCTCCACCGCACGCATGAGCACCTGAATGCCTTTGTTGTCCACGCTGACCAAGTTCTCGAACGTGAACATATTGTCTTGAATCTTGAGCATCAACTCAGGATCGATCTCATTCAAACCGCCCATGATGCTGTTTTCCAAAGCCGTCTTGGTCAAGTTCATGATCTTCGCGGCAGCTTGCACGCCACCAAAGCTCGATGACTGTGCAGACGCGTTCTTGGAGAACTGCTGCTTCATGATGGCTTCCAACTCCGCCATCGCAGAAGGTTGCACGGTGTCCAAACTGGCGACACGCTGAATCACTTCGGGGCGTGTGTCGGGTGGCAAATAGTTCAGCACGTCGGCGGCCACTTCGCTCTCCAAGAGCGACAAGATGATGGCCACCACTTGGGGGTGTTCGCCACGAATCATGTCGGCAATGCCGCGCGCGTCCATCCACGTGAGGATGTCCAAACCTTTGGTGCCTTGGCCGGGCATGATGCGCCCCAAGACCGAAGCAGCCTTGTCGTCGCCCAGCGCCAAGCGCATGACTTTTTCCACGTAATCGGCACCGCCGATGCTCACGTTGTTTTGTTTCTTCAAGTGATCGACAAATTCGTCGAGCACATAGTTCACCGCTTCTTGCGAGAAGTTGGCCACTTGCACCATGGCAGCGCCGAGTGCTTGCACTTCTTTCGGATTCAGGTATTTGATGATTTCTGCGGCTTGCTCTTCGCCGAGCAAGAGCATCAAAACCGCCGCACGTTGGGTGCTGGTAATGCCTGCGAGCTCTGCACGCAGTTTGTCGGTCATCACAATGGTGTCGTCAGCCATGATTCAAATCCTCGGAAAATTTATTACTTCTCGATCAAGCTCTTCAAAACGCCAGCCACACGGGTGGAGTCTTCAGCCATGATCATGCGAATCAATGCCACTTTATCGTCATACGAATTCGCTGTGTTGAGCAAGTCAGCAGAAATCGACTGTTTCTTAGGCTTCATGCTGGCCATGCGGGCTTTCACCTCTTCCAGCGTTTCGCCTTCTTCAATCTCAATGTCTGCACCTTCGGCTTCAGCTTCAGCGGCAGCAGCGTGTGCAGCGGCGGCGGCTTCAGCTTCGGCGGCGGCTTTGGCTGCCATTTCAGCGGCCAAGGCTTCGCGCTCAGCTTGCAAAGCTTCTTCACGCAAACGGGCTTCTTCACGCAAGCGGGCTTCTTCAGCGGCTTTGGCTTCAGCAGCCAAGCGGGCTTGCTCTGCGGCGTAAGTGGCTTCTTGCGACAGACGGGCTGACTCTTCAGCCGCACGCATGGCTTCTTCAGAAATACGCAGCATCTCGCCTTCGTGTGTTTTCTTGGCAAAGGCGGCAGCAGCTTGGGCAGCGGCATTCTCAGCCGTGGCCACATCAATCGCCATTTGGGCTTGGGTGGTGGCCGCATCAGCAGCCGCAGCAGCCAAAGCTTTGGGATCGATCTCGGGGGCCAACAAGCGACGCACCATCGGACGAACCACCGTCAAGAGGATGAGCAAGAAGATACCGCCCACGACACCGGCGTTGACCATGACTTGGTAGTTTTCATCGCGGTACCAAGGAATCACAGTAGGGTCGTATTGAGGTTCAAACTTGGTGCCCACCACAGTGACCACGTCACCACGTTCGTTGTTGAAGCCCACCGCGCCTTTGACCAATTGGTTCAAGCGTTCGATTTCTTCAGGGGTGTAAGGCACAGACGTAGGGGTTGAACCGTCCGCATTCTTTTCCACCTTGGCACCTGGGGGCAAGGGGCGCTCGTTGATCAACACACCCACACCAATTTTGCTGATCGTGCCCATCGCACCTTTGGTGTGACGCACGGCGCGGTCGAGTTCGTAGTTTTTGGTGCTACGCGCTGTCACTTGCACGCCTTTTTCGCTCACGCCCTTCAAAGGGTCGGCGTTGGTTTGCGTGGTGGCTTGTGGGTTGGTTGGCGCTGGAGGCGTGTTGGACAACGCACCAGGAATACCCACCGCGTCACGGAAAGTGTTGCGGTCTTCCACAAACAACTCAGAACGGGTCTTGGGGCCTTTGTCTTGTGCGTCAAATTCTTCGTTGGTGACTTCGGTTTGTGTGAAATCCAAAGTCATGCTCACCTGCGCGGTCACGTTGGTCTCGCCAACGATGGGGGCCAGCAACTGAATCAAGCGGGTGCGATAGAGGTCTTCCATCTGTTGCTTATGGGTCAACTGTTGTGCGGTCAGGCCCAAAGGCGCTTCGGTCAACATGTCGTTCATCAAGCTACCAAAGTTGTCGACCACCGACACGTTTTCAGGCGCGAGGTAAGGCACGCTCGACGCCACCAACTGAATGATGGCTTGCACGTTGGCCGATGAAATGGTGCGGCCAGGCAAACGGGTGATGACCACCGAAGCCTTGGTGGGTGCGCGGTCACGCACAAACACGCTTTGCTTGGGCGCGGCCAAATGCACGCGGGCTGATTTGATGCCGCCGATTTGCACAATGCTACGCGCCAGCTCTTGCTCCATCGCGTTGTTGTAGCGCACTTGCTCCATGAACTGGCTGGTGGTCATGGCGGGCATGTCTTTGAGGTTGTCCATGCCAGAGGCTTCTGTGCGTGGCAAACCTTTGGAAGCCAACAACATGCGCGCTTCTTGAAAGCGTGATGTGGGCACAGAGATTTGGCCTGTGTTGGCATCCACCTCGGGTTTGTATTCGCCGGCTTTCAAGGCCTCGATGGCCAACTGCTTGTCGGCATCGCTGAGCATCAACACCAAAGGACGGTAAGGCGTGGGCTTCATCGAGGTGAAGAACACCGCCACCGACATCAGCAGCATGAAGATCACGACAAAGGGCAAAGCCTTGCGCACGGTGGGTTGACGCAACACGTCCAGCACCATCGCGCCTGGGCCTTCTTTGGCGTTGAGCCATGCGGGCATATTGCCGGTGCTGGATGCAGCACCGTTCGCAGGGGACGCGCCGGTGGTTTCTACGCCGTTTGCCACGGGCATGCCCACAGCGTTCATGTTCAAGGTATCGGTAGCCATATCAGTCTCTTACTCCAGTATCAAACTGGCATGTTCATGATTTCTTCGTACGCTTTCATCACTTTGTTGCGTACTTGCAAGGTGGCTTCAAAAGCCAGCGACGATTTCTGCATGCTGAGCACGACTTCAGTCAGTGGCACTTCTTCGCCACGGTCATAGGCTTCTTGCATGGCGTCGGCTTTGATGTCCGACTCATTGACTTTGTCCAACGCGTTTTTGACTGAGTCAAAGAACGTAGGCTGACCGACTTTGGTGGTCGACGGTTCGTTGACCGTCGAGGTGGTGCCTGTCGATTGGGTTTGGTAAGCGCGCAGTGTTTCAATCATCGATTGAACATTGGCTTGTGAGATGCGATCAATCATGCTGCGGCTCCTTCATTCATGCCACGGGTACGCATTTGGGCCAACTTGTAGCGCAAGGTGCGTGGGCTGATGCCCAACTTGGCGGCGGCTTCCATGCGGCTGTCGGTGCTTTCAATCGCCGCCATGATGACTTGCAGTTCGCTAGCGCGCACCGCGCTGTCTAAGTCGATGGGGGCTGCTGGTGCTTCACGCGTTTCAATGGGTGCCATCGGTGCGGCGTTGTAGGCGGAAACAGGGGCGTAGTACGTCGGCGTTGCAGCAGCGGGCATGGCTGGGGCTTGCGCAGCCACATCCACCACAGCTTGGGGCAAAGCCATGGCGATGCCAGGCATCTCGGGCATGGCTTGCTCGTCCATTTGGGCATCGTCAAACATCAAATGCGCGGGGCTGATGGTGCGGCCACCGCTCAACACAACGGCGCGTTGCACCACGTTTTCGAGTTCGCGCACATTGCCCGGCCATGGGTAGTTTTGCAACATCGTTTGCGCTTCAGGCGTGACGGTGAATGGCAAACCGCCTTTGACATGACGGGCCAACGACTGCGCCACCAAAGGCACGATGTCGCCTGGACGGTCTTTGAGCGGTTGAATGCGCAAGCGGAAGGTGCTGATGCGGAAATACAAGTCTTCGCGAAATTCGCGTTGCTCGATGGCGAGCTTCAGATCTTTGTTGGTCGCAGCGATCACACGCACATCGAGGTCAATGGTGGCTTCGCCGCCCAAGCGGTTGAGCTTTTTCTCTTGCAAGACGCGCAACAACTTGGCTTGCAAGTTCATGGGCATCTCACCAATTTCGTCCAAGAAGATGGTGCCGCCGTGGGCTTGTTCAAACAAACCTTTGTGCTCTTTCAAAGCGCCTGTAAAAGCGCCCTTCTCGTGACCGAACAACATGTCTTCGATCAAGTGCTCGGGCATGGCCGCGCAGTTGAGGGCCACAAATGGCGCCTTGGCGCGAGGGGATGATTCGTGCAACACACGCGCCAGCACTTCTTTACCGGCGCCTGTGGGGCCGACCAACAAGGCCGTGACTTCGGTTTGCGCCACGCGCTGGGCCAAGGCCAACAAATGCTGGCTGATGGGGTCCACAAACACGTAGCTCTTGGTTTTGAGTTCGGGGGCGTTCAAACCTTTGACAGCGCCTTGCCATGCAGCAGCAGACCATTCGTCTGATGACAACACATGCAAAGCACCCAAGCGCATCGCGTCCACAGCCACTTCCATGCGGCGGCGGTCCACGCGACACAGCACGGGCACGGTATGGCCGAGTTGGGCAATGAGGGTTTGAACTTCTTGGAGCAGCTCGGCGCTATCGCCCAAGCGAATGACCAACACATGTGCACGGCGCAAAGCCAGCGTGAGGTCGCCCAAGGTTGACACGGTTTCCAGACTGATACCTGCGGCATCCAGCTGGGCGCGATCTGCGGCGTCGATTGGACTGAAGGGGTCCAACCACACGGCATGAATTACGTTGACAGAAGAAGCATTCACTTTGAGTACAGTCCGAAATAAAGGTAAGACTGTTATGCAAAGGCCGTGCCAGGTCGTTTTGTTACCTATGTAATTAAATTTATGTGCGTAATGGGCCTGCCAGTGGCAGTTTCTCGACGTTGCGACGAGTTACCGACAGGGTTTTTAGAGGCTTTTTGGGTGTCAGGCTTCACGGGTTTGGGCGAGAAACCGCCGCAAAAACGCCCGTCCGTGCGCAGCACCTCTAATGAGGGAACCACTTTCGAACGAAAACCCATGAGCTTGCAGCCATACGGCATGCGCACATCCCACGTGACCGCCATGTAGCGGCACTCCCAGCAGTTGGGGCCTTTGGGTAAAGACGAAGATGCAGGCGCAGTGCCCGGGCTATTCATGCGTGGCTCAAGGGAGGCTATTAACCGCCCAAGAGTTTGAGCACCGACTGCTGGCTGGTGTTGGCTTGCGCCAGCACCGCCGTTGCGGCTTGTTGCATGATTTGTGTCTTGGCCAACTCGGTGGAAGCAGACGCGTAGTCAGCATCTTCGATCGTGCTGCGCGAAGCAGACATGTTCATCGACACATTGGTCAAGTTGTTAATCACGTGGTCTAAACGGTTCATCACCGCGCCCATCGTGGCACGTGTGGCGTTTATTTTGTCCATCGATGAGTCGAGCAAAGTCAACACAGCCGTCGCGCCCTCGCGGGAGTTGATGCGCACACTGCGTGCCTCTTCTGCCAAATCTACGTCACCCGTGATTTGACCTGTGATGGCACCGTTTTTGCCGAAGTCGGCCAAATCAATGGTGATGACCTGGTTCGCACTGGAGCCCACTTGGAAGGCCATGCGACCCACGCGTGGGGGATCCATGTCTTCGCTGGCACGGCCACCGAAACTGCCTTCATTGAAGCCCAAGGCAGCAAAGTTGCTTAATGCACCAAAGCCATCCGCACCACTACGAATTTGGATGGGACGCCCCGTGATGTTCATCATGTTGGGGGGCAAGCCATCAGCACCAGGCAAAGCTGGCAGCACAGGCGCGTCGGCAGTCAAACGCACGGTGCCGTAAATAGTCTTGATGTTCATGGCACTGACAGGCGCGGTTGCACTGCCCAGCACGTTTGTCAAGAATGCAGTACTCATGTCCACCGCCGAGGCGTCTGTCTTGCCTTGTGAGTTGGCAGCGACCGTGCTCAACACAAATGTTTGCCCGCTACCGTCTGTCACCGCAGGTGCTCGCAAATCGAAGCCGCTGCCTGGCACATTCGATGTGATCAAAATGCTGGTATGTGTACTATCAGCAGGATCAAGCGTGGCCGTGATGTTCTTCAACGATGCCTCGCTATTAATCGCCAAAACCAAAGCAGCCGTTGTGTCTGCAGCACTCGATGTGGCCAGCAATGCAGCTGTTTCAACTTTCACACCATTGATGTAAACAGACGCTGTTTCACCCGCAGCATCACCTGTTCCTGCCACCTTGATTTTAGAAATCTGAGCGACAGCACCGCCTTTGTCTAAACCGAAGCTTGCGGCAGACAACTCGTCTTGGCTGGAGTCGTACCACACAGACAAATTGCGTCCATCGGAGGACAGGGTCACGCCCTTGCCGTTGTCAGTTGCGGTGACACCATGTTGACCTGTACGTTCATTGATGGCAGCCACCACTTTGGCACGGCGGTCTGTGCCACTTTCGTTTTGCACAAAATCCACTTGAATTTCGATGCCATTGACCCAAACCGATTGCTTGCCGCTGATAGGCGTACCTGTGCTGGTGATGGCACCTTCGCTCACCACTGGGTTAGCTTCAGCTGTCACACCCGTCAGATTGGTGCTGGCATTGATGGCCGCAGCCAGCGCAATACCGCTCGATGCGGGGTCACTGCTGGAGACCAATGTGTTTGAGAATTTATCGTCAGCAGGTGTGGTTGGGCGAATTTTGATGCCGTTGATTTCCAAATCATCTGCACCCAAATTTTTGAACTGTGCGGGCTGATTGGCCGTCACATCAGTCGCAGCCACACCAACGGTAGCGCCAGAGCTCTTCGTGGTCGTCATCGTGAATGCCACACCAGGCGTACGAGCTGTCAGCAAAATTTCACCGATATCGCTACCCTTGGTCGCATACACACCCAGTGAGTGATTACCGTTGATCAAGGTGATCAGCTCATCAGAAGCGAGCTGCGGCGTATTGCTTGCAGCAGCCGTTGAGGTGAACGTGGTGCCGTTCACCACCACAGACACTGTATCGGTGGCAGCCACCGAACCGCTCAACTTCACACTGTTCACCTGAGCCACAGAAGCAGCCACGGGATCACGTGCTTGTGAATTGAGCACCGACTCATTCTTAGAGTAATTGCCCGCAAGCAAACCTGCACGCGTGATATCGCCCGCAGCACCTGAACCTAAAACGACAGGCGCTTGAATTTTCGATTCCAGCGAAATGGTCGAACTTTGAACCCCTTCGCTCATACCAATACGTTGACCAAATGCCTGCGCATTGGTAGACGCCGAAGGCTCAAAGCGAACCTCAATGTTGCGACCATCCACTGCAACCAATGTCACGCCTTTGGCATCTGAACCGCTGTCAATTGCCTTGACACCTGTGCGATCACTGATGAGGTTGATAGCGCGCACCACATTGGCACGTGTTGCTTGCGAGTTGTTGTACACCGTTGTGATGTCAGCCGATGCGTAGCCGTTAATAAACACCACACCCGAAGCCACAGGGCCAGCTGTCATCGCTTGACCCGTGAGAATGTTCTCGTTTACTTTCGCAAATACGCCTGTACCTGGCTTTTTCGTAGCAAACTCTTGAGTCGTGTTAACCACGCTGCCAGCACCTGTCGTACCTGGCACCACTTCTAGTTTTGCGACATTGCCTTCTTTTGAAGGGAAATCAACATTAATGACTGCAGAGCCCGTGGCATAAACCACTTTGCGACCAGTCGTGCTGTCATACAAGGGGCTGGCCTGCATAGCCGCTGCAATTTTGGAGGCCGCAAGTGCTGGCGTATTGTCATCACTGGTCAACACCACGCTCACACCACCCACCGTGATGGTGCCTGGCATAGGCGTACCACTCAACGTGATGGATTGAGACTCCCCTTGGGAAATACCTTGATCAACCGCCAAACGGTTGATCGCTGCCGCTTTAGCAATGGCACTGCCTGCTGCGTTATTGCGAGGTGACAACACATCATCACTGGCCGACGAAGGGCCAATGTTGACGCCATTGATGGTCAAGTCACCATCGCGCAATGTAGGAATACTGCCGGCCACACCAATGCTCATGCTGATGCCACGAGACGCGAGGTTCAAACCTGCACCATCCGAGTCTTGCAAGGTGTAGGTCAAATCGCCAGATATGACCGAACTGTTTAAACCATCGGCTTTGGCGAACTTCACCACCGCCGGGCTTTGTGTTACCAGTGTGCCCTTCATGGTGATTTTTGCGTTGTCAGCTGTCGTGAACGTAGCGGTGACTTCAGAGTTTGAAGCGGCACCAGAGGCCACGCTGAATTGCAACGATCCACTTTTTAAGAACTCACCATTATCAGAAAACGCTTCCACAGATTGCGTTGCCGCTTTGCGTGATGTCGTGACCGCTGTGGTGGACAAGCCCGTAGACCCCACCAACACGGTGGATGTAGACACATCACCTTCTGCTGGGTTAAAGCTGATTGTGGCAACCCCGCCCGCCGTCACACTGGCCGTCATGCCACGAGACGTGAACACATCAGAGTTGTTCAACGTGGTTTGAATCTTGGCCGAGGCGAGTGCCAAGGTGTTCTCAGATGTTGTAATTTCGACATCCACACCGGCAATTGTCATGTGGCCTACTTGCGGCGTACCGGACAAAGTAAACGTCTGTTTTTCACCCGCATCAGCACCAGACATGCTGCGCGCTGTGGTTGGGTTTAAGAACACGCTACCGAATTGGTTTTCAGAGGTCACCTTGTAAACGGGCATCTCACCCACTTGCTCACCGGCTTTGCCATTGAGCACAGGAAAACCGTTCCACTCGGTGTTGTCAGCAATTTGGACGATTTGTTGTTTCAGCTGCTGAAACTCCAAATCCAAATAGCTGCGATCCGCATTGTTGTTGGTGTCGTTCACAGCTTGCACAGCCAACTCACGCATGCGTTGCATCATGTCCGTGATTTCGTTGGTGGCACCTTCTGCCGTTTGGATCAGGTTAATGGCATCGCCCGCATTACGCACTGCTTGATTCAAACTGCGAATCTGATGCGTCATGCGCGTTGCGATCGACATGCCTGCGGCATCATCTCGGGCTGAGTTGATGCGCTTGCCTGTCGACAATTGCTGCATTGCTTTGCTTTGCTCAAGACCTGAGGTCTTCAGAGCCATCTGCGAAAACAAAGCTTTAACGTTGGTATTGATAACTGCCATTTTTTTCTCCTGACCCTATCGGTCAATCAAACTTGCCACTGGTTAAGCACAACACGTGCCAACTATTTCTGACACAACTTAATAAGGGTTTTCCCTTTTTTGAGCGTGATTTACTGTTCATTTAAGTATTCAGTGGCAATGTTTTGTCTCAGAAGCGGCAAGCGGTTGCCGCTTGCCGCTCCATTGCGACGGTTTGCCGCTTAGTGATGCAAGCCTGATGTGGGCATCATGGAATCACTGAAATCATCAAGCGACAACTTCTCAGCCAACAATTCGATTTGTCCTGGATAAGTTGCCAAACCTTGACGAACCACAGCCAAGGCACGCACGGGATCGAGGTTGCAACGCAAAGCACGAACCAACATCACATACGTGAAAGCTGGTGTGTTGGCGGCTTGAATCTCAACCAACTCATCCATCAGCTCTACGGCCAAAGGCCAGTCTTGATTCATCATGGCCAACAAACTCGTAATGGCCAAGATGTCTTCGCTATGGGGATGCAAGCTCATACCCGCATCGCCCAAGGCATTGGCCAGGTCCAGTTGCTCAGTGGCCACCAAGGATTGAATCGTCTCGCGGATTTCAGCAGGTGTAAAACGCTGAATAGATTGGGTGTTCAACAAACCACCGACGGCGGCTTGGTTCATCAGTTCTTGAATGAGAGTCATGGATAGCTCCTGCTTGGGTGTCATAAAAACATGCCAATCGCCGTGAAACGATGGCGCATGCAAACCCACAAGCAAAACTAATGCCACATCCGAACCCTGACAGCAAGCCGGTCTTCAGGCATCTCATAGGAATGCAAGATCGCTGGCTTATAAATTGCTTGTTTTTCAAATAACAATTCATCTGTCAGTCATTTGACGGGCTGATTCATGCCGAAAGAACCCATGGTTAAACCCATTCCTTATGGCCGCCAAAACATTTCTGAAGCCGATATTCAATCGGTGGTGGACGTGCTTCGTTCGGACTTTCTGACCCAAGGTCCTGCGGTACCCGCGTTCGAACAAGCGGTAGCCACCTATTGCGGTGCGGCACATGGCATCGCCGTCAACAGCGCCACATCTGCTTTGCACATTGCATGCTTGGCCCTGGGCTTAGTCCAGGGCGATTGGCTGTGGACCACCCCCATCACCTTTGTCGCCTCTGCCAATTGCGGCCTGTACTGTGGCGCGCAAGTCGACTTTGTGGACATCGACCCACACACGTACAACCTCTGCCCTCACGCGCTAGAGACCAAACTTATACAAGCCCAAAAAACCGGGCGTCTCCCCAAAGTGGTGGTGGCCGTTCACCTGTGCGGACAACCCTGCGACATGGCCGCCATTTATGCACTCGGCCAAACCTATGGTTTCAAAATTATTGAAGACGCTTCACACGCCATAGGCGGCAAATACAAACACGAGCCCATTGGCAACTGCCGCTACAGCGACATCACGGTTTTCAGTTTCCATCCCGTCAAAATCATCACCACCGCTGAAGGTGGCATGGCCGTCACGAACAGCTCAAAATTGGCCCATGCCATGGCTTTGCTACGTAGCCATGGCATCACTCGCGATGAAGCGTGCATGACACACTCCGCTGATGGCACTTGGTATTACCAACAAATTGGTTTGGGGTTTAACTACCGCATGACCGAGCTGCAAGCCGCACTCGGTCTAAGCCAAATGCAAAGGCTCGATGCGTTTGTAGCCCAGCGCCACGCGCTGGCCCAACGCTACAACGAACTGTTGGCTGATCTGCCCTTGATCACCCCATGGCAACACCCAGACAGCCATTCGGGCCTCCATCTTTATGTGATCAGGCTTTGCTTAGACCGTATCCACACCACCCATCGTGACGTGTTTGAAAATCTGCGCGCACAAGGCATTGGTGTCAATGTGCACTACATCCCTGTCCACACACAACCGATTTATGCACAGATGGGCTTTGTCGCTGGCGACTTCCCTCAGGCCGAGCTGTACTACACACAAGCCATCAGTTTGCCAATGTACCAAGACCTGACCTTTGCACAACAAGACCATGTAGTGGCAGCCCTGCGCAAGGCATTGACCGTATGAAAATTGCCGTCATTCCTGCACGCGGTGGCAGCAAACGCATTCCGCGCAAAAACATCAAACCCTTTGGTGGATTGCCCATGATCGCGTGGTCCATTCGAGCTGCGCTTGCCAGCCAGTGCTTTGATCGCATCATCGTCAGTACCGATGACGATGAAATTGCCAAAGTAGCCCAAGCCCATGGTGCTGAAGTGCCGTTTGTTCGTCCTGCTGAACTGTCAGATGACCACACCGGAACCATCTCCGTGGTGGCTCACGCCATTGAGTGGCAAAACGCACACGGCACCGCAGCCACAGACGTTTGCTGCCTCTATGCCACTGCGCCTTTTGTACAGCCCTCTGACATTGCGCATGGCTACGAGGTTTTACGAAGCAGCGAGGCTGACTATGCGTTTTCAGTCACCAGCTATGCCTTTCCCATCCAACGCGCCATTCGCATCACACCCAGCCAGCGGGTGCAAATGTTTCAACCGGAACACTTCACCACACGCTCACAAGACTTAGAGGAAGCTTGGCACGATGCAGGCCAGTTTTACTGGGGCCGCGCACACGCTTGGCTGACGCACCAACCCGTTTTCACGGAAGCTGCGGCACCTGTGCCCCTCCCCCGCTACCGCGTGCAAGATATTGACACCCCAGAAGACTGGGAACGTGCCGAATGGCTGTTGAAAAGCATGCAAACAAACACAAAGGAAAGACATGACATTCAAAACTGAACAAGAAGCTTTTTGGGCTGGTGACTTTGGCAACGCCTATATTGACCGCAACCAAGGCGATGCCTTGCTCGCGTCGAACCTCGATTTTTTCAGCAAGGCCTTGCGTGCCACACGCGGTCTTCAAAGTTGCATTGAATTTGGCGCCAACATTGGCATGAACCTCAAGGCCATTCAGCTGCTCTACCCTGCCATTCAAGCCTCTGCGATTGAAATCAATGCCCAAGCCGCTGCACAGTTGAGTCAAGTGATTGCATCAGACCACGTGCACCACACCTCCATTCTTGAATTTGAACCGCGTCAGACCTATGACCTCACGCTCATCAAAGGTGTGCTCATCCATATCAACCCCAATGAACTACCAAAGGTGTACGACAAACTGGTGGCCAGCTGTGGGCGCTACTTGATGGTGGCCGAATACTACAACCCCGCACCTGTAAGTATTCCTTATCGTGGACACACTGACCGCTTGTTCAAGCGCGATTTCGCAGGCGAAATCATGGAACGCCATCCACAGCTGCAATTGATTGACTATGGTTTTGCATATCGCCGTGACCCCAACTTTCCACAAGACGACATCACGTGGTTCTTGATGGAAAAGAAATAACGCCATCACTATGCACGTTGTATTTCGCACAGACGCATCGGTCCAGATTGGTACTGGCCATGTGATGCGTTGCCTCACATTAGCCGATGCGCTACGTGATGCAGGTGCGAATTGCACATTCATCTGTCGCACACACACAGGGCACCTGCTTGATTTGATTCATCAACGCGGACATACCAGCATTGCACTGGCAGCACCCACAACGCTGCCGACCGATGTGCAACAAAACACATCCCTCCGCCATCATGCCTCTTGGCTGGGCACTGATTGGTCCAGTGATGCCGCAGAAACCATCAAGACCCTGAACACACGATGTGCAGACTGGCTCATCGTGGATCACTATGCACTGGACTCACGTTGGGAAAGCGCACTGCGCCCTCACTGCAAGCAGTTGATGGCGATGGATGACTTGGCAGATCGCGCTCACGACTGCGACCTCTTGCTCGATCAAAATCTAGGACGCAGCGCGGAGGACTACCTACCGCACATACCCGAACAAGCAACCGCACTCATCGGCCCACGTTACGCGTTACTTCGACCTGAATTTGCAGCTTTACGTGAAGAAAGTCTCAACAGACGCACCGTACCCAAGCTGCAGCAGCTGCTCATCACGCTTGGGGGAGTAGACCAAGACAACATCACCGAGCAAGTGCTAAACGCACTGAGCCAATGTGCTTTACCGAACGGCCTGTGCATCACTGTCATCATGGGAGCGCATGCACCTTGGCTTGAACGCGTGCGTGCCACCGCGCGCACTATGCCAGTCCCTACTCAAATATTGGTCAATGTGTCGCATATGGCCAGGTGGATGACCCTCAGTGATTTATGCATTGGTGCCGCAGGCGGCACCGCTTGGGAGCGTTGTTGTTTGGGACTGCCAAGCCTCGTGATGGCGTTAGCAGAGAACCAAAAAAATGGGGCCGATGCTTTACAAGAACATGGCGCTGCACTTGTTTTCAAGAACACAGACGAATTGGTGGAACTGATCACAGATCAGCGCCTGTGCGGCGAACATCCAAGCTTGCTGAAACAACTTAGCGCCTCGGCCGCTCAAGTGACACATGGCAACGGAACCACCATGGTGGTCAAAGCCTTGAAGGACTTACATGTCTAAACCGTGCCAAGTGCGCTCCGTCACACCCGATGATTTATCCATGCTGCTGAACTGGCGCAACCACCTCGAGGTACGGCAGTTCATGTTCACGCAGCACGAAATCAGCCTTGATGAACATCTCAACTGGTTCGCACGCGCCAATCAAGACCGCTCACGCTGCCTACTGATCGTTGAAGAATCTGACGAGCCCATCGGCTATGTGCAATTCAACCATGTCAGCATGGCAGGCGTGAGTGACTGGGGGTTTTATGTTCGCCCACACGCCCCTCCAGGCAGTGGAACAAAACTTGGCCAAGCAGCTTTACAACACGCCTTTGAAAAACTGCAGCTGCACAAGGTTTGCGGACAAGCCATAGAAACCAATCAAGCCTCCATTCGTTTCCATCAGAAGCTCGGCTTTACGCATGAAGGAACGCTACGCGAACAACAACGTGTGGACAACACTTACCGTTCAGTGATCTGTTTTGGTCTACTGGCACATGAATGGTCATCCCGTTCGAAGACTGAGGAATCAACAAATGTCAGCCATTGAAATTGCAGGCCGTCCGATTGGCATCACACATGCCCCCTATGTCATTGCTGAACTCTCAGCCAATCACAACGGCAAACCAGAAACTGCATTGCATCTGATTGAACAAGCCAAATTGGCGGGTGCTGACGCTGTGAAATTGCAAACCTACAAACCCGACACCATTACCCTGCCATCGAACAGCGAAGACTTCAAAATTCATGGCGGCTTGTGGGATGGACGCACGCTCTACGATCTATACGAAGAGGCGCATATGCCTTGGGAATGGCACAAACCTTTGTTTGAGCACGCCCGCCAATTGGGCATCACCATCTTCAGCTCGCCCTTCGACAACTCGGCCATCGACTTGCTGGAGGACTTGAACGCACCCGCCTACAAGATAGCCTCGTTTGAAGCCGTTGATCTGCCACTCATCCAATACGCCGCCAGCACAGGCAAACCCATGATCATCTCTACGGGCATGGCCGATGCGGAAGAGATACAAGAAGCCATCGATGCCGCCCGCGCCGGCGGCTGCAAAGAATTAGCCATTCTTCACTGCGTGAGTGGCTACCCTGCTCCTGCAGAAGACTACAACCTACGCACCCTCACTGACATGATTCAACGTTTTGGATTGGTCACGGGTTTGTCTGACCACACACTAGACAACACCACGGCCATTGCCAGTGTGGCCCTAGGTGCATCGATCATTGAAAAACACTTCACACTCGATCGCAACGGTGGCGGTCCCGACGACAGTTTTTCGTTAGAACCCCATGACTTAAAAGCCTTGTGTGACGGTGCTAAAACCGCTTGGAAGTCTTTAGGCAAGGTGGACTACGGCAAAAAATCCAGCGAGCAAGCCAATATGAAATTTCGCCGCTCCCTGTACTTCGTCAAAGATCTTCAACCAGGAGACGTGATCACCGCTGCCGATGTGCGCAGCGTGCGGCCTGGCTATGGTTTAGCGCCCAAGCACCTCGACGCAGTGATTGGCAAAAAGGTGACACGTGCAGTACACGCTGCAACCCCCGTGGATTGGGGCTCTATCGCCTGATTCCAAGTTGGCATAAGAAATGCTCATCCATGACTGGCTACTTCAGCCTGTCAATTTTTGGACACACTTCTTATGCAAAAAGAACTCGACATCTGCGATCAATCTATCCTCATCACTGGGGGGACGGGCTCATTTGGCAAAGCATTTGTACGTACAGTGCTGGACCATTGCCCCAAGATCAAACGCTTGGTCGTCTATAGCCGTGACGAACTCAAACAGTTCGAAATGGCGCAAGAATTTCCTGCGCACCAATACCCTGCCCTTCGTTTTTTCATTGGCGATGTGCGCGACAAAGAACGCTTATCGCGCGCCATGGAAGGCATTGATACCGTGGTGCATGCGGCCGCACTGAAGCAAGTGCCTGCTGCTGAATACAACCCATTTGAGTTCATCAAGACCAACATCCTCGGTGCACAAAACGTCATTGACGCCTGCTTAGACCACGAGGTACACCGCGTCGTGGCACTGTCGACAGACAAAGCAGCAGCACCGGCCAACTTGTACGGCGCCACCAAACTGTGCAGCGACAAGCTATTCATTGCAGCCAACAACTTCAAAGGCACGCGTGATTTGCGTTTCTCAGTCGTGCGCTATGGCAACGTGATGGGTTCACGCGGTTCTGTGTTTCCCTTCTTCATGGCGAAAGCCAAAACAGGCGTATTGCCCATTACGCACCCTGAGATGACGCGTTTCAACATCTCGTTAGAAGACGGCGTTGAGATGGTCTTGTGGGCACTCGAAAAAGCCTTGGGAGGTGAAATTTTGGTTCCAAAAATTCCTTCTTACCGCATCATGGACGTGGCAGAAGCGATTGGTCCCAATTGCAAAAAAGAAATCGTCGGCATTCGTCCTGGTGAAAAACTCCATGAAGAAATGATCACCGAAAGCGACAGCCACAACACCTTAGATCTTGGCCCCTACTACGCCATCACCCCCACAGACAGTAAAACGGTCTACAACAAATACCTCGACAACGGGATGGCGCAAGCTGTGCCACCGTCATTCAGGTACGACTCGGGTTCAAACCCTGAATTTTTATCTGTACAACAAATGCGTGACTTGATTACAAAGAATATGCAGCCAGAGTTTTCTCCTATTTAAAGAAAAGATTTTTATGAAAAAAAAGACCTCAAATTTGGAACATCGCGTTCATAGCCTGATGGTGAAAGGTCTTGAGTTTCAAAAAAAAGGGCAGCATGGCAAAGCCATCGAATTATTTGATCAAGTTCTAAAAGAAGTCCCCCAGCACTACTACGCCAGACTCAACAAAGGATTGACATTTGTTTTGATGGATGAGCCCGCAAGTGCTTCTCATATCTTGCACAAACTGCACGAAGAGTTTCCCGAAAAGATTGATCTGCTCCGTTTGTGCGGCAAAGCCTATTGGATGCTCAATCAATACGAGCTGGCGATTCAGTTTTACAAACGTGTCATTCAAATAGACCCAAAGAATTTTGAATCTTGGCTAGATTTATCAGCATTGTTTGCGGCTAACGCTCAAAATACCGAGGCCTTATATTTTGCAACCCAAGCGTTGTCATTAAACCCAACCGACCCAAGAGGCCACTTGAACCTTGGCTGTGCACTGTCGGTGATGGGACGCGTGGATGATGCGCACTATTGCTTTGAAACTGTTTTAAAACTTTCGCCAGACAATATTTCAGCACTCACCAACATTGCTGTGGCGCAAGAGAAACGAGGCGAAATAGATGCGGCATTGGCAAGCCTCGACCACGCACTAAGCCTTTCCCCCAAAGGTAGTGAACAAGAAACACGTATTTTTTACTCCAAAAGCTACCCTCTTCTTGCCCAAGGCAGGCTCAAAGAAGGATGGGAAATGTACGCGTATGGCTTCAAACCAAATAGCAAATTGAGTCGTGCACCAAAGCGAAAATTCAACGTACCTCAATGGGCAGGTGAAGCGATAAAAGGAAAAACACTAATCATCTGGCGTGAACAAGGCTTGGGTGATGAACTCATGTTTTCACACATTATTCCTGAAGTATTTTCACTGTGTGATGACATCATCATTGAGTGTGAGGAAAGGTTGATTACTCTTTTTCAGAGGTCTTTCTCACGTTGCCATGTACGCAAACAACAATTTGATGTGCTCAGTGGCTTATCAACGACCCATGATTTTGATTTTCATATTCCAATGGGTGCTCTGCCTGGATTATTTAGAAATGACATCTCGTCCTTTCAACGCGGTCAGCCTTATCTGATACCTAATCTCGAACGCGTCCAAGATTTCTCCAGTCGTTTGGCTCCCTATAAAGGCAAAAAAATCGTTGGCATCTGCTGGCGTAGCGGTGTTGTGAATGCAGATCGAAGTTTGCATTACGCACCACTGTCAAGTTGGGTGCCCATTTTTGATGTTGAGAACACTGTGTTCGTTAACCTGCAGTATGGCGACTGTGCGTCAGAGCTACAGCAAGCTCGGGAAAACTTAGACATTGACATCATCGGGTGGTCAGACCTTGACTTGCGCAATGACCTTGAAGGGCTTGCCGCACTTATGCGCAACTTAGACTGCGTCATATCCGTTGGGACCGCAGTAGCACAGATGGCTGGTGCATTAGGCACGCATTTGATGTTGATGACACCTCGCGGGTGGACATTGTTTGGACAAAACCATTACCCGTGGTTTGGCAATACCGATTTATTTGTGGCCGAATTAAATCAATCGGTTGACTCTTTAATTCCTCAAGTGGCCCAGCGTTTAGAAGTGCTCACGCAATAAAAAAGGCCGAGAAACTCTCGGCCTTTTTTTCTTGCAGAAGTGATTACTTCAACAACGACAGCACAGATTGTGGCTGTTGGTTCGCTTGCGCCAACATTGCTGTAGCGGCCTGCGAGATGATCTGAGCCTTAGCCAAAGCTGTGGTTTCAGATGCGTAGTCAGTGTCTTGAATACGGCTGCGAGAGGCTTGGGTATTCGTCACAATGTTGCTCAAGTTGTTGACCGTGTTGTTCAAGCGGTTTTCCATCGCACCCAACTTGCTGCGGTAAGAGCTGACTTTTTCAATCGCGTTATCAATGGTCTTGATGGCTTCAGTGGCTGAGGCTTGTGTGCTCACATTCAAGCCAGACAAAGTCTTGCCGCTATCAACACCCAGTGTTGGTGCGTTAACTTGGAAGTCCGCCGCACCCACGTTTTCCTCCAAGAAGCCATGGTTTGCAACTGCCGCTGAGTCACCCAATTGAATGCTGATAGGTTGGTTTTGTGCTGAATCTAAACGAATGCCTGCATATGTCGTGCTGCCATCAGAAAGGCCCCATGCACCAGTCGCAGAAGCTGTTCCAGCGCTAGATTCCAACACACCAACGCGAAGCGAGGTAACGTTCGATCCAGTCAAGCGCAAGTTAAAGCCATCTGCCTCTGCATGAATGCCAGTTTGTGCAGAGTGCGCATTGATTGCCGTCACGATATCTGCCATTGTGTCGCCATTTGCAGCCGAGTACACCATGGTGCCATTGAGAGCCAGCACTTGACCAGCAGTCATCGCTTGAGCGCCGCCACCTGACAAAAGGTTACCAGCGGTAAAGCTGATGGTTTTGTCGACATAAGCGTAAGCAATCACCCCTGTTTGATCAGAGAAGTTGTTGATGGCATCCAATTTGCCTTGGAATGTTTTCGTGTCAATATTCTTGTTGTAGATTTGAGTTCCATTAATCTTCAAATCTGTCTCACCCCAAGCTGTCGTAACACCTGCAGAAGTCAAAGCTTGGCCTGTGACGGTATACGCATCCAAGGCATTGTTCACTTGCGATGTGACCTCACGGAAACCCAAACTTGCTACATCAGAGACAGTACCAGGAGAAACTGCCGACAAGTTACCACGCTCAATACGAATGGGGTTGCCGTCTTTCGAATCTAATTTCAAGAAGCCAGTAAAGTCTTCAGTGGAACCTGCAGCAACTTTCTTGAAACCAGTCGCTGTTTCATATGAACCTGCCGCACCGCTACCAGTTGTATCAGAAATTTGGATGGTGGCGCCAGTCGTGTTGCTCAACACCAACTTGCCGCTAGTATCAATGCTAGCTTGAACTTGCGAACCCGCAGCCGTGTTGATGTTGTCAGCCAACTCTTGCAAGTTGCTTGAAGCCGCCAATGTATAAGTTGTGGCACTTGCTGCGCCAACAGCTTTGATTTTCAAATGAATAGCACCTGCGGCGGCAATACCTGTACCCACTTGTTTTGCAGTGGCAACGTTGAAAGCACTGGCTGTCACGTTGTCTACGTTCTGGTTGATGTTTTTCACAACATCACCAATATCGTCGGTGCTCTTGATCGCGCCCAAAGCTTGATCGTTGATGACGATGTCGCCTTTGTCAGCGGCAGCCAAACTGACACGACCGCTAACCAGAGTCTTAGAGTCAAAAGACGCACCAGCCATACCCAAATCTTTGGTAGCGACTGAACCAACAGACACATCCATGGTTTGGTAAGACTTGTCACCAATTTGGAGCTTCTTGTCTTTGAAAGAACCATCCAAGATTTTTTGGTTGTTGAATTCTGTGGTGCTTGCAATACGGTCAATTTCAGCCTTGAGCTGTTTGACCTCATCGTTCAAAGCAACGCGGTCAGAGTCGTTGTTGGTACCGTTCACTGATTGAACAGACAACTCACGCATACGCTGCAAGATACCTGTCACTTCGTCCATCGCGCCTTCAGCGGTTTGCATCAAAGAGATGCCGTCGTTGGCGTTGCGGATGGCCATGTTCAGGCCACGGACTTGTGAGTCCATACGAGTGCTGATGGCCA
>Ga0213920_1000119_pt1 | contig 82766 bp, 78 predicted proteins | sample McNCre1117MG_FD_161054 | JGI IMG/M metagenome (GOLD analysis project Ga0213920, IMG submission 161054) | Freshwater microbial communities from McNutts Creek, Athens, Georgia, United States - 11-17 MG | ecosystem: Environmental > Aquatic > Freshwater > Creek | place: USA: Georgia | collected...
TGACACGCACTGCTTTGCAAAACGCAGCGTCTGTGGCCTCTTTGATGTTGACCACCGAGTGCATGATCTCCGAAGCTCCAAAAGACGAAGCTGGCGGCGGTATGCCTGACATGGGTGGTATGGGCGGCATGGGTGGTATGGGCGGCATGGGCATGTAATTGCCTCGCTGCTTTGCCTGAGCACTTCGGTACTCTTGCCGAACAAAAAAGCCCCGCAAGCAATTGCGGGGCTTTTTTTCGTCTGTACTCAGCAACTTAATGCATCAGCGCCTCAAGCTTGACTGCATCCACACAGAATGCGCGAATGCCTTCTGCCAACTTCTCAGTCGCCATCGCATCTTCATTCATCGCGTAGCGGAACGACGCCTCGGTGTGATGCATCGCTGGCAAATCCAGCTGCATGGCAGCCGATGCACTCAGCGCTTGCGTGAGAGGCTCAGTCGACGTACCCAACTGCGCCAGCAGCTCGGACGCAATGGTCAGCAAATCGCAACCTGCCAAGGCGGTGATTTGGCCGACGTTTCTAAAGCTCGCGCCCATCACCTCAGTGGCAATGCCGTGACGTTTGTAGTGGTTGTAAATCGCACGGACAGACTTCACGCCGGGGTCGTTGGCATTGGCGTTGTCAGCCTCTACCCACGCTGCGCCAGCGGACTTTTTGTACCAGTCGTAAATGCGGCCCACGAAGGGCGAAATAAGTTGCACCTTGGCATCGCCGCACGCCACAGCTTGGGCAAACGAGAAGAGCAAAGTGAGGTTGGTGCGAATGCCTTCGCGCTCCAGCTCGGCCGCAGCTTGAATGCCTTCCCACGTGGAGGCGATTTTGATGAGCACGCGCTCGCGCTTCACACCCTGCGCTTCGTACAAAGCCATGATGCGTTTGGCACGCGTCACCGTGGCTACGGTGTCAAAGCTCAAACGGGCATCCACTTCGGTAGACACACGGCCGGGGATGGTGGCCAAAATCTCGCAACCAAAGCGCACCAACAAGCGGTCAATCTGCGCGTCCATCGACTCATTGCCGTGGGCAGCTACGGTGTCTTTGAGCAGGGGCAAGTATTCGGGCTTTTGCACCGCTTTGAGGATCAGCGATGGGTTGGTGGTGGCGTCTTGCGGCTGGAACTGAGCGAGCTGTTTGAAGTCGCCAGTGTCAGCCACGACGGTGGTGTATTGCTTGAGGGCGTCGAGTTGATTCATGGTGTGATTATCCAGTTTCGTCAAAAGTCTAGCGGCTTCGCGCTACAGTCTGATTTATGCCTTCTTTCACGCCTCAAAAAATTCTCATTCTCGGTGGCAGCGGCTTTGTGGGTCGACATGTCTGCTCGCGCCTGAGCTTGCAACACCACCAAATCACGGTACCCACACGTCGCCTGCCCGCACGCCACATCCAAATGATGCCCGGTGTGACAGTGGTCCAAGCCAACGTGCATGACGCCAAACAGCTACAAGCCTTGGTGCATGGCCACGATGTGGTGATCAACCTCATTGCCATCTTGCATGGCACAGAAGAGGAATTCACCCAGGCCCACGTCACCCTGCCGGCCAACTTAGCGCGCGCGTGTCATGCAGAGAACGTCACACGCCTCATCCACATCAGCGCTTTGGGAGCAGACGTACACGGACCATCGATGTACCAACGCAGCAAGGCACGGGGTGAGCTGGCTTTGCAATCAGCCGAACAAAAAGCACCGCTGGGCTTGACGCTGCTTCGCCCCAGCGTGATCTTTGGCAAAGACGATCAGTTCATCAACTTGTTTGCGAGTTTGCAAAAAGTATTTCCAGTCATGCCGCTGGCCGGTGCACACACGCGCTTTCAGCCGGTGTGGGTGCACGATGTGGCACAAGCCATCGTGCATTGCGTCAACACGTCGAGTACCGAAGGCCAAGTGTTTGAACTCTGCGGCCCCGACATCCTCACGCTCACCGAGCTGGTGCAGCTTGCTGGTCGCTGGGTAGGCAAAGAGCGGCCCGTCATTTCGCTGCCCTATGCCATCGGTTGGCTGCAAGCGTTGCTGATGGAGTGGGCTCCCGGCAAACCACTGATGAGCCGCGACAACTTGGACTCCATGAAAGTGCACAACGTGGCCGTGGGTCATTTGCCTGGACTGCGCGCCTTGGGTGTGTCTGAGCCCAAGTCCATCAAACGTTTGTTTGTCGCGAGCAAGTGATGAAAACTTACCTGGTCGGCGGTGCCGTGCGCGATGCCCTGATGGGCCTCGACGGGTCTGACCGCGACTGGGTGGTGGTGGGTGGCACACCCGAAGCTTTGGTGGCAAAGGGCTACCAACCTGTGGGCCGTGACTTCCCTGTGTTCTTGCACCCCGAAACGCACGAGGAATACGCTCTCGCCCGCACCGAGCGCAAAACGGCACGCGGCTATCACGGCTTTGCTGTGCATGCGTCACCCGATGTAACGTTGGAAGAAGACCTCGCCCGCCGTGACCTGACCATCAACGCAATCGCGCAAGACGAGCACGGCCATCGCACCGACCCCTATGGCGGCGAACGCGACATCGCCGCCAAAGTGCTGCGCCACGTCACCGAAGCCTTCCGTGAAGACCCTGTGCGTATCCTGCGCTTGGCCCGCTTTGCGGCACGATTCCCCGACTTCACCGTGGCGCCTGAGACGATGACGCTCATGCGCGAGATGGTGACCGAAGGTGAAGTGGATGCCTTGGTGAGCGAACGCGTGTGGCAAGAGTTATCTCGCGGCTTGATGGGTGCAAAGCCCTCGCGCATGCTGCAAGTGCTGCGCGAATGTGGGGCTTTGCAACGCCTGTTGCCCGAGGTGGACAAACTCTACGGTGTGCCGCAACGCGCCGAATACCACCCCGAAATTGACACCGGCATTCACTTAGAAATGGTGCTTGATGCTTCAGCACGTATGAACGCATCACTCGAAGTGCGGTTTGCCTGTTTGTGCCATGACCTTGGCAAAGGCACCACACCTGCCGACGTATTGCCTCGCCACATTGGCCACGAGCAACGCAGCGAAAAACTCACGCGCGCTTTGTGCACGCGATGGCGCGTGCCGGTGGAATGCAAAGAACTGGCTGAGTTGGTGGCTCGTGAACACGGCAACATCCATCAGAGCTTGGGCTTTGGTGCAGAGGCCGTGTTGCGTTTGCTGGTGCGCTGTGATGCACTGCGTCGGCCTGAGCGGTTTTTATTGGCGCTTCAAGCGTGTGAATGTGATGCGCGTGGCCGCTTGGGCAAAGAAGACGGAGCTTATGCACAGGGGCCTCGGTTGGCTTTGTTGTTGAAAGCGGCGCAGTCTGTGGACAGTGCGGCTGTGAGTGCGCAGGCGTTGCAGGATGGCCTCAAGGGGCCGGCTGTGGGGGCGCGTATGGATGCAGCGCGATTGACGGCTATTGCTGCTGCTCTTTAAATTTGCAGTTTAGTTTTTTGAACTTGAACGCATCGAAATGGCAAGTGCGGCAACCGCTCTGCTCCTACGCCGCTACGCGGCTAGATGTCGCTGCCGCGTTCACCGCCCTTACCACTTCGCTGCTTTTCGGCTCGCGTTGCATTGCGCTTCACGCAAGCATGACCATCGTCAATTACAACGTAGCTTTCTAACGGATCTGGGTCGTGGCGCGAATAAACAAACGCGTCAAGCGGAGTTGGGTGTGCCTGCGGCAGCGACATCTAGCCGCTTTAGCGGCGTAGGAGCAGAGCAGGTACACCCAACTCCGCTTGACACAGAGGGGGAGTCCGCAAACAACTACAAAACCTTAGAAATCCCAGCACACACCAAGCTGAGAATGATCGTAGAAGCCAACGGAATAAATATCTCGCGCCCAAAAATCTTGAACCTAATGTCCCCAGGCAAACGCCCGAAGCCCAACTTCTGAAGCCACGGCGTGAGCGCGTTGATGAGCAACAGCGCTAAGAAAACAACAATGAGCCAGCGCGTCATGCAGGGACTTACAGCGCGTACGTACGGTCACCTTGCGCAAAGCCCATGGGCGCCCACTCAGTCGTGCCAAAAGCCACCACTTTGAACAATTCGCCCATTTCGTGCTCGGTGATGAGCTTTTGCGCCATGCTCTTTTCATCCATCGGCGCATCCACCAACGGCGGGAGCAAGCCGCAGTTGATCAGGAAATGCGCTTGGGTGGTGTAGCCCAATACATTCAACCCTGCATCTTGCGCGGCCAGTGCCACGCCGGTGAAGTTCACGTGTGCTGTGATGTCTTTGCGGCCCACATCGGCCAGCGGCTCTGAATCCGCTTTGTGCAACTGGTGGCACATGAGCGTGCCCATGCTGCGCTGCGGGTGGAAGTATTCGCTCTCGGGAAAACCGTAATCGATGAGGAACGCGGCGCCGCCTTTGCCTGTGGCTGCTTCGCCCGCTTTGAAACGGTCGGCCAAGGTGGCCACAAAGGCTTCGGCTTGACTGTGGATTTCGGTCAGGTAGTCGTGTTCGCCTGGCACGTCCATGGGCGGGCGCAGGTCGGTCACGCGGTCTTCCCATTGCAATGGTGAAGGAGCATCCGCATTCCAAACCACGCCACGTTCATGCCACACACCACTCTTGCGCACCAGCAGCTGCACAGGCATGGCATCGAGCACTTCGTTGCCAACCACCACGCCGCTCAGCTGCTCGGGCAGCGCATCGACCCACTGCACTTTGTGTGCATGGGCTTTCAGAGTTTCTTGTTGACGCTCGCGCAGACTGCCCGACAAATCGACGATGGTGTAGCGCTTCACGCTATCGCCCAAGCTGTCCAGTAGTTGCAAAGCCAAAGCGCCAGAGCCTGCACCAAATTCCCACACCTCGTCAGTGCCCGTGACTTGCAAGGCTTCGGCCACTTGGTGGGCTAGCGTGCGGCCAAAGTGCTTGGACATTTCGGGGGCGGTGGCAAAGTCGCTGCCACTCTCAGGCGTGAGGCCAAATTTACGCAGGCTGTTGGCGTAGTAGCCCATGCCGGGGGCGTAAAGCGCCAGCGCCATGAAGTGGTCAAAGCCCAGCCAGCCGCCTGCATTGGCGATGCTGCGGTGAATCAGCGTGTACAAAGCCTGTTGGCCCGGGTCGTTGGATAATTGGGGGATCGTCATTGGGTGCAGATCGTAACTCGACCCACCCACCTTTCTCACCGTCCTTCCACCACAGGCACCTCACACCATGCGCTCTTGGGCACTCATCACTGGCGGCAGCGTTCGCTTAGGCCGCGAAATTGGCCTTGCCTTTGCGCGCGCGGGTTGGAATGTGGCGTGCCACTACAACCACTCAGAGACGCAAGCCCACGCGCTGTGCGCCGAGCTGCGGACCTTGGGTGTGGACGCCTTGGCCGTGCAAGGCGACTTGGAAGACGAAGCAAGTTGCCAAAGCATTTTTGACACGACTGTGGCCATCACCGGCACAGCGCTGCAATGCGTGGTGAACAACGCTTCGTTGTTTGTGCCAGACGAGGGGGCGGACTTTGACGAGGCGCAGGCCTTGGCACAAATCAAGGTCAACCTCATGGCGCCTATGCGGTTTGGCAAGTGGATAGCGGCACTTCATGGAGCATCTGCGCCGAGCAGCGACAAGACGACCGCCGCAAGTTCTGGCGCAGCGCCTGCACAAGTATCGGCCAAGCCCAGCGTCATCCACGTGTTGGACCAAAAGGTGTTCAACCTCAACCCCGATTATTTTTCGTACACGCTGTCCAAGCTCGCGTTGGAGCGCGCGGTCAGCCTGCAAGCCCAGTCACTCGCACCCACCTTGCGCGTGAATGCGGTAGCCCCCGGCTTGATGTACCTGAGCGGGCCACAAACCCAAGACAACTTCAACCGCGCCGCAAACGCCAACTTGCTGCGCCAGCCCATCAACCCCGCCGACGTGGCCAGCAGCGTGGTGTTTTTGGCAGGCAACGCCAGCATCACCGGCACCACCGTGCGCGTGGACAACGGCCAACATTTGGTACCACTCGCACGTGATGTGATGTTTGTGGTCGAGGAACTTTTCAAATCATGAACGACCAACTTTTACGCAACTGCCGCCGCTTGTTCTTGCGCGGCCTCACCGTGCAAGCGCACATCGGCATTCACGACTTTGAGTTACATGCAGCGCAACGCATCGTCATCGATGTGGACTTGTATGTGTCCTTCGCAGGCACGCACCCCAAAGACGACCGCATCGACGAAGTGGTGGACTACGACTTTGTACGCGCTGTGGTGCACGCACGCATCGCGCAAGGCCACATCAACCTACAAGAAACCTTGTGCGATGACATCCTCACGCACTTACTTGAGCACACCGGCGTGATGGCCGCGCGCGTGTCCACACGCAAGCCCGACGTTTACCCCGACTGCGAAGCCGTGGGCGTCGAAGTGTTCCGCGCCAAACCAGGAGTGCTGTGACATGGCAAGCAAAGGCACCCAAATCCTGAACCTCACCGGCTTGCGCTTCGATGCCAACTTGGGCATCTTGGAGCACGAGAAAATCGACCCCCAGCCCATTCAAGTGGATGCCGAGTTGAATCTTGGCACACAACCCCTACTGCCGCACGACGATGACATTTGCCATGTGCTGGACTATCGCAAAGTGCGCCAAATCATCATCACCGAATGCACGGCCGAGCATGTGAATCTGCTCGAAACCCTCATTGGCAAACTCGCCCATCGCCTGATGCAACTGCCGGGTGTGTTGGGCGTGCGCGTGAAAATCGCCAAGCTCGAAATTTTTGAAGACTGCGAAGTGGCCATTCGCATGGAAACAGGACAGTGGTAATAGCTATGACAACAACTGCAGAAAAAGATCCAAAGCAAATCAAGATCGAGCACGAGAACCACAAGCTCGAAAAACGCCTGTGCCGCCAAGTCGGTCAAGCTATCGTGGACTACAACATGATCGAAGAAGGCGACAAGATCATGGTCTGCATGTCGGGCGGCAAAGACAGCTACGCCATGCTCGACATCTTGCTCATGATGCAGCAGCGCGCACCCATCAGCTTTGAGTTGATTGCGGTCAACCTCGACCAAAAGCAACCCGGCTTTCCTGCCGATGTGTTGCCCAAGTACTTGGCGCAAGTGGGCGTGAAGTTCCGCATCGAAACGCAAGACACGTACTCCATCGTCAAAGAAAAAATTGCCGAAGGCAAAACCATGTGTAGCCTGTGCTCGCGCTTGCGCCGCGGCATTTTGTATCGCGTGGCGGGCGAGTTGGGTTGCAACAAAATCGCGCTGGGCCACCACCGCGACGACATCTTGCAAACCTTCTTCTTGAACATGTTCTACGGCGGCAAGCTCAAAGCCATGCCTCCCAAACTGGTGAGTGACGGCGGTGACCACATGGTCATTCGCCCACTCGCCTACGTGGCAGAGAAAGACCTAGAGCGTTGGGCCAAAGTGCGCCAGTTCCCCATCATCCCGTGCACGCTCTGCGGCAGCCAAGATGGCCTGCAACGTCAAGTGGTGGGCGAGATGCTGCGCGAATGGGAGAAGAAGCACCCTGGTCGCATCGAGAACATGTTTGCAGCCATGCAAAACGTCGTGCCTTCGCACCTCATGGATCACACGAAGTTTGATTTCAAAAACTTGGTGACCACGGGCATTGCTTCAGAGGATGGCGACAAGGCGTTTGACCATGAAGAGTTTCCGATGGCTACGTTGCCCGGAATGCAGGTGGTACAGCTGAGTTAATTACGCGCCATCCAATAAAAAAAACCCGCATTGCGGGGTTTTTTATTTTGGAAAGAGTCGAACTCAAAGCTTAAACGCAACCACTTTCTGGTGCTGCTCGCCGAGACCTTCAATACCCAAGGTCATCACATCCCCACGCTTCAAATACACAGGTGCTGGCTTGCCGTTTTTCTTGAATCCCATGCCGACGCCTGGAGGCGTACCCGTGCAAATCACGTCACCGGGCTTGAGCGTCACGAATTGGCTGAGGTAACTCACGATTTTGGCAACGCCAAAAATCATGGTCTTGGTGCTGCCGCTTTGCATGCGCACGCCATTCACATCGAGCCACATGCTGAGCTTTTGTGGATTGGCCACTTCATCACGCGTGACCAGCCAAGGGCCGATAGGGCCGAAGGTGTCGCAACCCTTGCCCTTGTCCCATGTGCCGCCGCGCTCCAGTTGGTATTCGCGTTCGCTCACATCGTTGATCAGGCAATAACCAGCGACGTGATCAAACGCCGCCTTTTGTGACACATGACGCGCCTCGGTGCCAATGACGATGCCCAGCTCCACTTCCCAATCGGTTTTGGTCGAGCCTTTGGGCAACATCACATCGTCGTTCGGGCCTTGGATACAGCTGATGGCCTTGGTGAACACGATCGGTTCTTTGGGGATGGGCATGCCAGCCTCTTGGGCATGGTCAGCGTAATTGAGGCCAATCGCCAAGAACTTGCCCACGTTTGCCACAGGGCAACCCATGCGGGGCTTGCCTTTGACCAAAGGCAGTTTGTCTGTGTTGAGCTTGGCCAACTTCGCCAAGGCTTTGTCGCTCAGCTGATCGGGCGTCACGTCTGCAATGACTTTGCTCAAATCACGCAACTTGCCTGCGGCATCGATGAGGCCTGGTTTTTCTTTGCCGGGATTGCCGTAACGCACAAGTTTCATAGGTCGCCTTTGAAAATGAATTGGGAACGAATAGCTAGATTGTGTCGTCACATCAGGGACGCACCAAGCACCTCAGCGACACATCAGTGCCAGCGAAGCATCCAAGTGGTCTAGTGGTGAGCGCTTAAAGCCCGAACGCGCAAAGCGCTGCAACTGCCCCAAAGCAAATGCCACGAGCGTCGCAGCTCGCACTTGCGCATCCGCCGTGGGCGACGCAGATTGGTTAGCCTCTGCCGCTACACGCAGCACTTGGCGCAAGGCCGATTCGATGCGTTCAAACAATTGGTTCATGCGCTGATGCAAACGCTCGTTTTCAAACACCAAAGCATCGCCCACCATCACGCGAGCCATGCCTGGATTCTTCTCGCCAAACTGCAGCAGCACCGTCACCATGCGTGCGGCTTTTTGTGCGCCATCGCCTTCGCGCTCGGCGATTTGGTTGATCAGGCTGAACAGGCTGTGCTCGATGAAATCAATCAAGCCTTCAAACATCTGCGCCTTGCTGGCGAAGTGGCGGTACAACGCCGCCTCGCTCACATCCAATTTAGACGCCAACAGCGCAGTGGTGATGCGCTCGGCACCTGGCTGCTCCAGCATGCCCGCCAGCGTTTGCAAAATTTGCTCACGCCGTTGGCCCGGCTTCATACGTTGACGTTTTGGAGCGGCTTCGTCAGGCAAGGCGTTGTCGGACATGGCTTAGCGGTGAAGTTAGTGCGACCTAATCATGGTGCCAAAGGCTTGTTCGGTCAAGACCTCTAGCAACATGGCATGGGGTACACGGCCATCAATGATGTGCACCGCTTTCACGCCGCTGTTGGCTGCATCCAGTGCACCTGCGATTTTGGGAATCATGCCGCCGCTGATGGTGCCGTCTGCAATCAGCTCGTCAATGCGACGGGGCGTCAGCTCGGTCATCAACTCGCCGTGTTTGTCGAGCACACCACGGATGTTGGTGAGCATCAACAGTTTTTCAGCGCTCAGCACAGTGGCCAGCTTGGCCGCCACCACGTCGGCGTTGATGTTGTAGCTTTCGTTGCTTTCACCGAAACCGATGGGGCTTACCACGGGGATGAACGCATCGGCTTGCAAGGCTTTCACCACGCTGGGGTCGATGCTGACGATGTCGCCCACTTGGCCCACGTCGTAGGTTTTGCTCGGATCTTTGCTGTCGTGCACGGTCAGCTTCTTGGCGCGAATCATCGCGCCATCGCGGCCGGTCAAACCCACGGCTTTGCCGCCAGCTTGGTTGATCAGGCCCACGATGTCTTGCTGCACTTCGCCGCCCAACACCCACTCCACCACTTCCATGGTTTCGGCGTCGGTCACGCGCATGCCTTCGATGAACTCGCCCTTTTTCCCTAAGCGTTGCAGCAAGCCTTCAATTTGCGGACCACCGCCGTGGACCACCACGGGGTTCATGCCCACGAGCTTGAGCAACACCACATCTTCGGCAAATGCTTTTTGCAGCGCAGGGTCGGTCATGGCGTTGCCGCCGTATTTGATGACCAAGGTTTTGCCATGGAACTTGCGGATGTAGGGCAGCGCCTGGGCCAGGATGTCGGCAGGAGAAAAATCGCTCATGGTGTGTAACTCCGTGATGTGTGGGTTCACCGTTGCTTATTCAGTGTGGTCTACGGCGGTGGCTTGTGCCGCTTGTGGGCCCAATACCAACTCGCGCACCATTTCGCGCAAGAGTTTTTTCTCTTGGAAGCTCAACGCACGCTCCAACACGCGACGTACGCCCAACAGCAACTGGCGGTCTACCTCTTGTGGAATACCGCGTGTGTTTTGCAACTCTTCGCGCAGCTCTTCACGCAGGTCTTCTGGCTCGTCGGCCCACCAGGTGTTGATGACGGTGTTGAGTTGTTCGCGCAACTGCTCAGGGTCGACCTGAGGCACAGCGTGCATCGAGCTGGCGTGGCGTGCCCCCCCATCGCGTGATGCTTGTGCACCCAGCACCACGCGTTGGTCGGCTTGCGACAGCAAGCGTGCCCAACCTGGGTCTTCACGGTTGAGTTGCGTCATGTTGCGCGAGGCTTCGTCAGCCAACAGGTGCACAGACACACCGTGCAACTGGGCTTCATCAATCAGGCTGATCAAACGTTCGTCATCGCTGCCCACCAACAGGTGGTCGCATGCGCCGCGTTCGGCCAAGCGTTTCAGATCAGCCCCCAAGGTGCGCAACATCGACAAACCACCATCTTGGCTGTGTGGCAACACAGCGCGGCTCACTTGACCGCCCATCGCTTGATCGTCCGTTGAATCGCTGTACCAGTAAATGCGGCGCAGGTTCAGGTCGAGGTTGTTGTGTGCCAGCGCATTGCTCAGCAACTGGTGCAGTTGTGGGCGCACGTGGTCTTGTGCGGTGTCGGTTTGGCCTTGCAACCACGCCAAAAAACGGGCGTCGATGAGGGCAATGCAAGATTCAGCGCCTGCGTGCGCTGCAGCGTGAGAGGAATGTGTGCGTTTCATGAAAGTACTAAAAAGGTAAAAAGATAGAAATGACCCACCAGAGCACTAACTGTGCGCACTGGTAAGCTGGAATTATTTTAGGCCGCAGACCGCATATTCGCAGGGGATAATCACCAAAACTTATAAATTTTTCACGGCATGACTCAACCCATTTTGATCACAGGCGGCACGGGCTTTATTGGCTCGCACACCGTCGCCAACCTCGCAGAGGCTGGCCAACCTGTGGTCATTTTGGACAATTTATGCAATTCCAGCCCCAAAGTGCTGGACCGTTTGGCCAAGCTAGGCGCCAGCCCAATTGAGTTTGTGCAAGCCGACATCCGCGATGCAGCCGCCTTAGATGCCCTGTTTGCCCGTTACAACTTTGCAGGTGTCATTCACTTTGCGGGCCTCAAGGCGGTGGGTGAGTCGGTGGCGCAGCCCCTGCGCTACCTAGAAAACAACGTCAGCGGCACCATCAACCTGCTGCTGGCCATGGAACGCGCCAACGTGCGCCGCATTGTGTTCAGCTCGTCAGCCACTGTGTATGGCGACCCCGTGAGCGTACCCATCCCCGAAACCGCAGCACTCAACGCCACCAACCCCTACGGCCGCACCAAGCTCATGTGCGAAGACGCGCTGCGCGAGCTGCACGCGGCTGACCCACGATGGTCCATCGCCATCCTGCGCTACTTCAACCCTGTAGGCGCACACGAAAGCGGCTTGCTGGGCGAAGCACCCAACGGCACGCCGAACAACCTCATGCCCTACATCACGCAAGTAGCCTTGGGCCAGCGCGCGCATTTGCAGATTTTTGGCAACGACTACGACACCCCCGATGGCACAGGCGTGCGCGACTACCTGCACGTGAGCGACTTGGCCGCTGGCCACTTGGCCGCGTTGCGTGCGTTGAACGAACCCAAACTCCTCACCGTCAACCTCGGCACAGGCCGTGGCGTGAGCGTGCAAGACATGGTCGACACCTTTGCGCGCGTCAACGGTGTGCCAATTCCTCACCAAGTGGTACCGCGCCGTCCCGGCGACGTGGCTGTCACACTGGCCGATCCACGGCAAGCCAAAGCCCAGCTGAACTGGGAAGCCAAACACGACTTAGCCCGCATGTGCGCCGATGCATGGCGCTGGCAGTCCATGAACCCACAAGGTTTTGACACACCCCTATGAAAAACCAAGACGACGGCACGCTGTCCCTGTTTGACGACTTCCCTCCTGCATTCACCCCGCCTGCAGCGCCTCCTAAAAAGCCGCGCGCTAAGCGCAAGGCTGCAGAGCCTAAAGTAGAAGTTGCTGACGCCAGCGCTGGCGAGTCTGCAAATGCATCCAGCGATGTCATTGAAATCACCCCCAGTGCCCACGTGGTTGACCATGGCGTAAACGTCGAAAAAACGCTGCACCTAGCTGGCCTCGTCGAACCCCAACGCCGCCGTAATAGCCCATGGGCCAGCCTCGACCTCGCGGCTTTACAAGCCGCCGCACAAGTGCCGCACGTGATGATCGTCATCACACGCGGCGAAGCGGGTGGTGCCCAGTCGCATGTGCGCGACTTGTGCCAAGCCTTGCAAGCGCGTGTGCAGTTCACCGTGGTCATTGGCGGGCCTGTTGAAGAGTCGGTGTTGGGCCGCGAACTCACAGCACTAGGCATCACCGTGTGCCCCATGCCCGACATGCTGGAGTCGCTCAACCCACTCAAGCTTTGGCCTGCGGTGCAACAACTGACCGAACTCATCCACACACACAAGCCCGACCTCGTGCATGGCCACAGCGCCATTGGCGGTTTGGTGGCGCGCGTGGCTGCGCATCGCACACACATCCCCGCCGTGTACACCGTCCATGGCTTTGGCTTCAAACCCGAAGTGCCGCTGGTGCGACGCACCGCTGCCGCATTGGCCGAACACATGATGGCGCGATGGACCACGCAGATGATTTGCGTGTCAAAGTACGAACGCGAACTGGCCCTGAGCCTCGCCATCGACTCTGACCGCGTACACGTCATCCCCAACGGCATTGCGCATTTGCCCAAATCAGAAGTGGCAGGCACTGACAGCGCCACCGAATCAAGCGACGCAAACGCACAGCCAGCACAACAAACCGCCAGCACGCCACGCCTCATCATGGTCGCGCGCACAAAGCGCCCCAAACGCCACGACCTGCTACTGCAAGCCCTTGCCAAAGTTCGCAACACCTTAGGGTTCGAGCTGCCCGTGACCTTGGCAGGCGATGGCCCACTCAGCGCTGAACTGCGTGCTGAGGCGAAAACGCTCAATCTCAAAAACATCACTTGGGCGGGCGACGTGAGCAACGTGAACGAACTGCTTGCACAACACGACGTCTTTGTGCTGCTGTCCGACCACGAGGGCATGCCCATCACTGTGCTCGAAGCCATGCGGGCGGGCCTGTGTGTGCTGGCCAGCAGCCTGCCTGGCATTCGCGAGCAAATCATCCCCTACCAAGACGGCGTACTCACCGCCAACACACCGGATGCCGTGGCCGAAAAACTGTTGCAACTGGTGCGCGACCCTCACTTGCGCAAACGACTAGGCCGCGCCGCACAGCAAACCTTCGAGAGCGCTTTTGCCGCCGAGCCCATGGCCGAGCGCGTGCTACAGGTGTACCGCCAATGCACGCAAGAAACGACCGAAACAAAAGCACTTGCCCAAGATGACGCCAGCACCAGCACGCACAACAGCGCAGGCCTTGTATCCGCCTCGGTGCGCCGGCGCGATGCCCTGCAACGCTGGGCCTTGTGGGGCGTTTGGATGTTGCTGCCTAGCTTGATGGCTGCGCAGCTGTTGGAAGACGCGGGCATCATGACCTACCAGTTTGGCGAAACCCTCTGGTGGTGTGTGTTGCCCTACGCCATCGCCACGCACTTGCTGATGCGTGCTTCCAACTTGCCCGTGGCCGAGCGCAGCGGCGTGTTGTGGGTGTCCACCACCGCACCGTTTTTGTTCACACCTTTGGGCTTTGCGCTCTTGCAGCAGCCGTACTCTCGCGCCGCCGTGGTGTGGGCCTATGCGGCCACCACGCTGTGGCTGTGGTGGGGCTACCGCCGCCATGTCAAACATCGAGCCTTGCGTTTGGTGCACATCGACAGCACCGTGCCTGCACAACTCGCAGCGTGCCTCAGCCCCAATACGCTAGACCCACAAGCGCTACAGCTCATCGCGTGGAACCCCAACAGCGACACGCCTCTACCTACCTGCGATGGCATCGTGCTTGACCGTCATGTGCGCAGCACCGACGAACGCACGCGTTTGTTGGGGGAGCTGAAGATGCAACACCTGCGCCTGTACAGCGTCGAAGCCGTGGCCGAACTCACCAGCGGCCGCAAGATGCTGCCCACCGCAAGCGACTCGCTTTGGGAAATCGACAACGACCCGAGCTACGACCGCGCCAAACGGTTGTTGGATGTAGCCACCGTCATCGCGCTCGCACCCTTGTGGTTGCCGCTGGCTGTAGGTGTGGGCCTCGCTGTGCGCTTTGACTCCAAAGGCCCGGCACTGTATTCGCAGCCCCGCGTGGGCCGTGATGGTCACGTGTTCACGCTGTGGAAATTCCGCAGCATGGTGCACGGCTTGCAAGCCCCCGGCGTGCACTTTGCACAAGCCGAAGACCCACGCATCACACGCGTGGGCCGCTTGTTACGCCGCAGCCGTTTGGACGAGCTGCCACAGCTCTTCAACGTGCTCATGGGCCACATGAGCCTGATTGGCCCACGCCCCGAGCAAACCGCTTTTGTGCGCGACTTCGCAGCCACCATTCCCAGCTACCCCTACCGCCACCTCGTGCGTCCAGGCCTGACGGGTTGGGCGCAAGTGCAACAAGGCTACGCCGACAGTGCCGACACCACGCGCATCAAACTGAGTTACGACTTGTATTACGTGGCGCATTACTCGCTCGCGCTGGATTTGCTCATTGCAGCCAAAACTGTCAAGACCGTGTGCACGGGGTTCGGCGCACGCTGAGCCATTTGAAGAACGCATGAGTACCCACCGCATCCTGTTGCTAGAAGAGCCCTCATGGGGCGGCGTGCACACCATGACGCGCACCTTGGCCGATGCACTCAGCGTACAAGGCTGGCAAGTCACTGCGCTGCCTTGGCAGCAAACGCAATGGCCCACTTTGGTGAGTGCTGCCAAGCAACACGATGTGATCGTGGCCACACACAACTTTGGCCCCACCTATTGCGGCGCAGCGCTCAAAGCCATCACGGGCAAACCGCTGGTCAGCTGGGTGCATGGCCCGTTGATGGATGTGCTGCACGAGGCTGGCACATCCGCCGTGAAAAAACTGTGGCTGCGATGGCTCTACAAACAAGTCAGCCAGTTTGTGTGCGTGTCGCGCACCACGCAAGACTCGTTGCTCAGCTTCATCACGCTGGGCAAACAACAACGCTGCACCGTCGTGCCCAATGGCATCGCCCCCATGCCCGAAGGCCAAGCCATTCATGTGCACGCAGGCCACGGCGGCGAAGGCATGCCGCCTTTGCTGCTGGGCTATGTGGGTCGCTTGTCTGCAGAGAAGCGACCACACCTGTTGCTAGACACTTTGCGCTATTTGCCCGAAGAAGCGCAGCTGGGCATCGTGGGCGAAGGTCCTATGCATCGCAAGATGATTCACGATGGCATGGACTTGATGTACCAAGGCCGTCTGCACTTTTTGGGCAAACACCCCAGCGGCGCTAGCCTGTACAAGCCTTGGCAAATGACGCTACTCACCTCGCGCTACGAGGGCTGCCCCATGACGGCGCTAGAGTCGCTCGCCTGCGGCGTGCCCTGTGTGTCATTGCCAATCCCCGCCATGCGCGAGCTGTACGACCTGGATGCGCCTTACATGCTTGCCCGTGGTGATGCACCGGTGTCTTTGGCAGAAGCGGTGATGACCGTGCTAAGCCTGCCCGAACAACAAGTGCGTGTCGACATGGCCCGCATCGTGGCGCGCCACCACATCGATGGGTTTGTGGGCAACTGGCAAGAGGTGCTGCGCACATGTTGAACACCGCAGCCCTCATCAGCGCCAACGCGCAAAAAGCCACCGTCTGCGTGCACTTCGTGCGCGGTGGCCCCGCCTACTTGCCCGAGATTGATGCGTACGTTGAATTCATCACCTCGCACGGCCACCAAGCCTTGGTACACGACACAGGAGTCACCGTGCCGCTCAACGCGCAAGTCGTGTGGTGGATGTGTGGGCGTGTGCCAAGCGCTGAAGCACGTCGCCTGAAAAACGCTTTTCACATCCACGAATATGCGTCCACCTCGGCCCCGCCCAAAGCATGGCTGAAAGACTTCATCAAGCACTGGACACAGCCCAAACCCGACTACCGTTTGTTTCAAAACGGCTGGGTGCGTGAGCGCATGGGCTTTGACGATGGTGTGCCATACGCCCTGCGCGACATGGGCGTGGCACAAGACTTCTTCGATGCTGCCGCCCCTGCGTTGCCTGAAGCCTCGTACGAAGACGATGCCCCTGCACGCATACCGCCCAACGAATTTGACTTGGTGTACCTTGGTGAGATGAACCGCCTGCTGCCCTTTGTGCCACTGCTGCATAGCATTCACGAAGCCGATCGCACTTTACTGCTAGTAGGCGATATGCCTGATGCACTTCGCGCACAGCTGCCCGCCAGCGTGACCTGCACAGGCCGCGTGCCGCATGCCGATGTGCCACACCAACTGCGCCGCGCACGCTTTGGTCTGAACTTGGTGAGCAACATCGAGCCCTACAACCAACAAACCTCCACCAAGTTGCTGGAGTACTGCGCCGTAGGCCTGCCCGTGGTGAGCAACGACTATGCGTGGGTGCGCTACTTTGCGGCGCACTACCAAGGCAATTTTCATTTGCTGCGTGACGATCCGAGCAGCTGGCAATTTAGCTTTGGCGAAGCGCTAGACGCTTATCCGTACGTAGTGCCCGATGTGCGTGAGCTCGTTTGGCCTAAGCTATTGGCCAAGCTCGCGATTTGGAAACATTTGCACATCGTGCCCGAAAAGCCCAAACCTTCGTGGCCGATAGGCACAACAAGCGTACTAGGAGGTACCCGTTGAGCTTGGTCAAACGCTTTAGCGTGAGCAGCACCAGTCGTGTGGTAGCTCTGTCGAGCGCCGTCGCATTTGCCACGCAAGTGGCGTTTGCGCTCCTCATGCTGCGCTTGTTCACGCCGCAAGAAGTGGGCGAGTTTTCGGTCATCAGCCAAATTGGTTTCTTCTGGATGACACTGGCCTTGGCCCAGGCACCACTGGGTATGTTGGCCAACCAGCATTTGCCAGCGCACATAGCGGCGCAACAGGCTTGGCGTGCCAGCGCTTTGCGCGGCGTAGCCTTGCTGCCAATGGCAGCTTTAGCCGTTTGGTTCAGTCAGCTCAATATGTGGCCCGCTTTGCTGTGGGCGCTGCTGCTGGCGTTTTGCCAAATGGGTTGGATGTTGGCGCAAAGCTTTACCCTGCGCGTTGGCTCTGCTTGGCAACAAGCGGCGGTGCGTGTGCTGCCGCCTGTTACTGCAGCAGCTACGGCGCTGACGGCTGTGCTGCTTGGGGCATCTTTAGGCTGGAGCGGCCACACCTTAGTGCTATCGGCGCTGTTGGGCTATGCCGTGGGTGCTACGTGGTTGGCGCCTGCGTTGTTTGAGCGCGATGCGCATGTAGACAGCACACCGTCAGCTGCGACTGCAACCTCTAAGGACGATATCTCGCACACCACACACACACAGCAGTCAGACCCACGTAGCGCCGCCCTACGTATGGCACATACACTGGTCGATGCACTATTAGCCACCGCCATCATCGTTGTCTGGCAACGCTTGTATGGGGCAGTAGAAACTGGATGGATGAGCGCCCTGCTGCGCGTACTGGGCTTCCTGCCGGCCGTAGTGCACATGGCCTGGGCACAAGTGGTTTTGGCAAAAGGCCAGCGTGCCGACAGACGAATATCGGCCATGATCAGCCCTAGGTGGCTAGGCTTAGGCGCATTCGCCTGCGTCATTCTGTTGGGCTTGTCGTGCGCAGTAGCGCTGTACCAAGAATGGCTAGACCCACGTTGGCGTGGCGTATGGCACTACATCGCACCGCTGGTGTTGTGGCAAGGTAGTGCCTGCTTATCTGCGGCATTCAGTCATCGACCTTTTCAAACACGATCTGCGCGCAATTATTCGTGGGCTTGCATGGCACTTGGAGTGCTACAAGCCGTTGTGCTTTTCGCTCCAATGGTTTTGACACAGCCTATTGGTGCGGTGCAGCACATGGCTGCTTTTTCGCTGGTTAGCAGCTTCGGCTTACTCTTATTAAGCGTTTGGATGGCGAAATTGAAGTCATTCGCCTAATTTGTATCAGCACGGATTAGAAATAGCATCGCTAATTAATTCCACGGCATTTGTTGCAGAGAAAGCCTCAACACATTTATTGTCGCCCGTCTCACAAAAATAACCAGGTCGTGGGTATGAAACTCTCTGCATGCACCCATAACATTCAACATTTGGCGCAATAGGAATAAATACTCCCGAGTCTCGAAGTGGCATACGCGCTTCATGATGAGCACAAGTATAAAAAGTGAAAATCGGCGCATTAGTGGATGCAGCAATATGTGATGGCCCCGCATCAACACCGACAAAACCAGAACTCATATTAATCAGTGCCGCAAGCTTCTGCAAGTCATATAAACCTCGTTGATCATAGATATTTGATTCATTTCTCAATGCAAAATCACTTGATGATCCCACTTGAATAATTTTTTTACCAGTTGATTTTGATAATTTTTTTAAAAAATCGATCCAAAATTTATTTGGTAAATTTCTATTTGGCCAATCGTGATTAGGCTTATGGCAAACCAAATAAGCGCCGTCGACCTTAAACTCCTTCAACTTAGCCTTCACAAAATTTACATCAGCATCTTTATAAAAAATATCGAGTTTTTTAGGGAATGAATCATCTCCAAATGCATGTTTTGCATAAGACCTGACTGGATGCTCAGATAGATCTCGCTCATACAACCCATTAAAATCAATTACCATATCGTAGGTTCTAACCACTCGTTTAGCTGCACCGACTGGAATTATGGAATGTACATATGGATTATTATCAAACACAGCCCCAAACGCTGTGACAACATCAATACTTACATTACCCCGACGCTGCATATACAACTGACGAATGATTGGAGTCAACATAATGACATCCCCCATCGCACCTTCTCGCATCAAAAGAACACGAGTTTTACTCGGCGCTCTGGATGCAAGACGCACTAGCATCGTCGACGAAAAGAAACCATCAAACTTTTTAAAAAATGATATTGATGGCTGCCCCAATACAATTTTCACCCGCAACCTATATCGGTCTAATAAATAATTTTCAAGAAAATACTCTACGCCTAGCTTATAACCATGTTTATAAAAAACTGATATGAGCTCGCGCAGAGTCAAATCTCCTGACTGACGCTTCATTCGGAAAGAAGAAACAGCAAAAAATAGCAACTCCGCAACTACAAGCCAATGACTAGGAGTGCTTTCTTTTAAACTCATTTCAGACTCGTATTAGCTTGCAACTCAAAAACTCATTCTTCTTCTTAAGTTGCGCAACATCCTCTGCAAAGGACTGAGCCGTTTCAATTGAAACTGAGCGCTTGCAGGAGAAATAATTAGATACCCCTCGTCTCTAAAATCTTTATCGACTTTTCGATTGCCAAACAATTGATCAACAAATTTGATATTTCTGAAGTCTGCAGGCAACCCTCCAAAATTTTCGGGTAAATTCCCACGTTCATAAGGCCCATTTTCATAAATTCTCAAATCATCAACAACAATGACATCATTTGCATTTGGCCTAGCATCACATATTAATCGTAATTCATTCTCCAACGGCAACGTTAAGCTGTCCGTGCTAATGCGGTCATAGCCTAGAAAATCCGTAGCATGTTCACCTGGAAAATGCGCATCCAAGAAGAAAAATACACGATCTTCAGGTTTGAGAATTCGAAATATTTCCTTTAATGCATGTTCAGAAGTGCTATTAAAAATCTTAACGGATGGGGCTTGAGAGAATCTCGCCATTACTTTCTCAGCACTTTCCTTGTGGATCTCAATGCTATAAAGCTTCTCAAACGAAGCACTAGCGTAAGCGTGTTCCAAAGAGCCTCCAGAACCCGTACCTGTCTCCACAAAAATATTACAACCCGTTTGAGTCATCAGATATTTAGTTAACGTCCCCATCTTTCACCTAAAATTATTAATTTTCAAATTATTCAAGTTTATGAATAAACCACTCTCTTGCTCAAAATCGGACTTCATTTTTGCCAAACAAAATCTCCATTACTCCTAACTGAATGCACCGTAAGCCCATAACTCATCAACTCATGAACGCACGCGTCGCTTAATAATTTTCGTCTTTTGTATCTAGCGAGTTTCCGCTCTACCCAACTTTGCGCCATATACAAACGCATCAAATTGCGATTACCCAAGCTGTCGTTTTGATCCAACTTCATTTCTAACTTGAGCGCCTTTTGTGTCGTCATGCCATAGTGGTGCAACCATGAATCAGCACAGGTGCCGGTCTTTAAGCCAGCTTCTAGCACTCGCTGAAAAAAAATGGCATCTTCATAGCCCAGCAACTTTGGCACAGGCATAAAGTAACCAATCTCGCTCCACACATCATCGCGGATGGCCATGCAGACCGCGTGCGGTGCACCTTCACGCACATAGCCAGCCATTTTGGCTTCAGCTTCTGTGGCCCAAGCTACAAAGTCGTAATTCAGCTCGCCCTCCACCATCGCGGGGCTGGCAACGTGTAGTTGATTTGCCTCCGCAGCTGCCAGCAAATTGCGCAGCCAGCCTTTGGCGCAAATCACATCATTGTTCATCACCACGGTCCACCTGGACTGAATAGCCAAAGCACCTTGGTTCCATGCGGCGCCGCAACCTAGATTGCGCTCATTCAGTACCACTGCACCAAAGCCTTGCTGCGTTAGCCACTCCCGTGTGCCGTCAATCGAGCCATTGTCCACCGCCACAATACGTGAAAAATCCACCTCTTCACGATCCAAGCTGGCAATGAACTGCTTGGTGTAGTCCAGTTGGTTGTAGCAAGCAAAAGTGATGGTGTAACTATGTGGCGTCATGCGACCTATTATCCTCAATCGCATTGAGTAGCAGCGCGGCCACGCACATCCATAAACTCATAAGCACCATACGGCCTGAGTTATGACTTAAGAAAACTTGTGTTAAGCCAAAGTCCATGTACATCATGGGTATTACCATGCCAGCTATGGCCAATGACTTCACATCCACATTTGTTTCTTTTAAATAGGATTTAAAAAAATAAAACATAGGCCCCAAGTAAAGCAACAGCAGCAGAATTAGGCCTACAACACCTCTCTTTAACAGCACATCTAAGTATTCGTTATGAACATGGCTGAAGTTTGCAATAAACGGGTCTAGCTCTCCATGGGAGATAGCTTGATCGCGCAGCTCTATCCAACCTAGTTTGCCGTGGCCCAACAAAGGTGCTTCGCTCACTTGTTGAATGGCAAAGTGCCACATGGCAAGCCTAGAACCTACGGCAGTATTTTGCTGATTGGTTTGAAAATAGGCATTGACTTCTGTCACAGCCTCAGTCACTCGTGACTCAACACGTTGTACCAACCCAAGCTGCGTAGCGAGCATGGCGATGCAACTAACCAGCACCAACACCACCAGCACACGCTTTACCCATGACTGGATCGCATGCGACATGATCCAAGCAAAAACTAATGCAATTGCTAGCCACCCCCCTCGCGTTTGACTCCATACCGATGCAGCTACCCCGCTAGCAAAACCTAGCCACATGAGCAAGTTCAACCATGAAAGCTTTAAAGTAGTCAGTGCACGTGCCATGCACAAAACCCCAAAAAGCAAAGCGATGTTGCCAAATTGAATGGCATGCGTAAAACCTTCAGCTCGCAACCCCAGCTTGATGACCTGATACCCCGAGATGCTTGCAGCGCCAATTGCGCCAACGGCTAACCCCATCCAAAGCCAAATTGCACGAGGCTTGTAGCGTCGCAAAGCCCAAAGCCCAAACACAATCAAACCAAAAGGCAAAACAGGGTCAATAGATCGCCATGCCAAGCTTTCGTGCAAGCCTAGTAACAAATGGCCCGCGGCATATGCCAGCACAGGCAAGGCAAAAGGGATTAGATCCTTGGCTAAAAGCCTATTGCGCACGCTTAGCCACAAAGCCAAACCCAAAAAGCAAATGCCATAAAAGCCCAACGAATAGCCACGTGGCATCACCAAGGAGGCAGCCCCCGTGAAAAACAAAAAAAGCATCAAACCATAAGTTGGCCATGTAGATTTATCACGCATACATTGCTTTGAGGGGCTGGGCATTGACATCTTTTGCAGCCATAAGCAGTGGTGCGCCATTCAGCATGTGCAAGGGCCATTCAATACCGATATCCGCATCGTTCCAAAGCAAGCTACGCTCATATTCGGGATAGTAGTAATCGGTCGTTTTATACAAGAACTCCGCACTTTCACTCGTCACCAAGAACCCATGTGCCAAGCCAGCAGGTATCCACATTTGTTTTTTATTTTCATCAGACAACTCATGCCCAAACCACTGCCCAAAGGTTGAGGAGTCCTTGCGAATATCGACCACCACATCAAACACCGAACCGTGTGTCACACGCACCAATTTACCTTGCGCATATTGAGTTTGGTAGTGCAAACCGCGCAACACACCTTTGCCTGATTTGCTATGGTTGTCTTGCACAAAGGTTTTTCTCAATCCCGTCGCTGCCTCGAAGTCACGCGCATTGAAGCTCTCAAAAAAGAAACCACGTGTATCGCAGAACACCTTGGGCTCTAACACCAGAACGCCATCAATTGGCGTTTGACTGACTTGGTAAGGCATGCGTTTACTTCAGCAGGTTTAGCAAATATTGCCCATAGCCGTTTTTAGCCAAGGGCGCTGCTAGTTTTTGCAAGGCTTTTGCATCAATCCACTTTTGGCCATACGCAATTTCTTCAGGGCACGCAACCATCAAACCTTGGCGCTTTTGCAGCGTGCCAATAAAACTGGCCGCTTCTAGCAGGCTGTCGTGCGTACCTGTGTCGAGCCAAGCATAGCCACGACCCATGATTTCCACGTTCAACTGCCCCAGCTCTAAATAGCGTTTGTTGACATCGGTAATTTCGAGCTCGCCTCGATGTGATGGCTTCACTGCAGCCGCAATGTCGCACACCTGTTCGTCATAAAAATACAACCCCGTCACAGCGTAGTTACTTTTAGGCTTGGTAGGTTTTTCTTCAATACTCAAGGCTCGGAACTGGCCATCAAACTCCACCACGCCATAGCGCTCGGGGTCATGCACGTGGTAGGCAAACACACTGGCGCCTCTGGTGCGGGCATCGGCGTTGTGCAGCTGTTTGACCAAGTCATGGCCGTAGAAGATGTTGTCGCCCAACACCAGGGCGCTAGGATGGTCTGCCACAAAATCTTTGCCAATGATGAACGCCTGAGCCAAACCGTCGGGACTGGGCTGGACGGCGTATTCAATGTGCATCCCCCACTGGCTGCCATCGCCCAGTAACTCTTTGAAACGTGGCGTATCTTGAGGTGTAGAAATGACCAACACTTCACGAATGCCGCTCAACATCAGCGTGGTGAGTGGGTAATAAATCATGGGCTTGTCGTACACAGGCATCAGCTGCTTGCTGACCGCTTGTGTTACGGGGTACAAACGGGTGCCGGAGCCGCCGGCGAGGATGATGCCTTTGCGTTGTTTGGTCATATCTGTTCTTCGTTTTAGAGTATTTCTGCCAGCATGCGGTCTACCCCTTCTGACCAGTGGGGAAGTACAAGACCAAAGTCTTGTTGCAGTTTATTCGTGCACAGTCGTGAATTTTGCGGACGTACCGCTGGCGTAGGGAAAGCACTGGTAGGCACAGATGCCATGTCAACCACTTTCCAATCTAACTCTGGCTTCATAAGCTTGGCCTGTGCGATCACATGGCTAGCGTAACCATGCCAAGTGGTTTCACCTGAGGCCACTAAGTGATACACACCGCCTAAAGAGATGCTTGGTGTGTTTAGCACACGGCGCATAGCATGTGCAGTTACATCTGCAATAAGGTCTGCACCTGTAGGTGCGCCGTATTGGTCGCTAATGACTGTCAGCTTGTCACGCTCTTGCGCCAAGCGCAGCATGGTTTTGGCAAAGTTACCACCGTGTGCGGCATACACCCAGCTGGTACGGAAAATCAAATATTTACAGCCACTGCCCACTATTGCCTTTTCACCATCCAGCTTGGTTTGGCCATACACGCTCAGCGGGCCTGTGTCCTCGTCCTCTTGCCTAGCATGCGTACCACTGCCATCAAACACATAGTCGGTCGAATAATGCACCAGCCATGCGCCCACTTGCGCAGCAGCTTTGGCTAAGGCAGCTGGGGCATCGGTATTTAAGACCTTTGCCAGCTCAGGCTCTGACTCGGCTTTATCCACCTCGGTGTGTGCAGCTGCATTGATGATGAAATCTGGCTTGTAAGCCAACACCGTTTGTGCCAGGTCTTCGGTCTTAGATAAATTACCGCAATAGGTGGTGCTGCGGCGGTCAAGTGCTAGCACCTCACCCAAGGGGGCCAAGCTACGCTGCAGCTCCCAGCCTACTTGGCCGTTTTTACCTAAAAGCAAAATTTTCAACATCAACTCTATCTCAAGCGCCGTATTGCTTACCCACCCATTGGCGGTAAGCACCACTGGTCACGCCCTCAACCCACGCTTGGTTGGCTAGATACCACAGCACGGTTTTGCGAATGCCCGTCTCAAAGGTTTCTTGTGGTTTCCAGCCTAGCTCGCGCTCGATCTTGTGTGCGTCAATCGCGTACCGGCGGTCGTGGCCTGGGCGGTCTTTGACGTAGGTAATTTGCTCGGCATAGCGTTTGCCATCTGCACGAGGCTGCAGCTCGTCCAGCACTGCGCAAAGGGTGTTGACCACTTCAAGGTTGGGCTTCTCGTTCCAGCCGCCAATGTTGTAGGTCTCCCCCACTTTGCCAGCTTCTAACACGCGGGCAATGGCGCGGCAGTGGTCTTCCACATACAACCAATCACGCACTTGCTGGCCATCGCCATAAATGGGCAGTGGCTTGCCAGCCAAGGCGTTGAGTAACACCAAAGGAATGAGCTTTTCTGGAAAGTGATATGGCCCATAGTTGTTGCTACAGTTGGTGGTCAACACGGGCAAGCCATAGGTGTGATGCCATGCGCGTACCAAGTGGTCGCTTGCAGCCTTGCTGGCCGAGTAGGGGCTGTTGGGCTCGTAGTTTTTGGTTTCGGCAAACGGTGCGGCAGTGGGTGACAGCGTGCCATAAACCTCGTCGGTCGATACGTGCAAAAAGCGGAAAGCTTCTTTGTCTGCCGCAGGCAGGTCTTGCCAATAGGCGCGCACGCTTTCTAACAAGTTGAACGTGCCCACCACGTTAGTTTCAATAAAGTCACTAGGGCCGTGGATGGAGCGGTCTACATGGCTTTCGGCTGCAAAGTTCAACACAGCACGGGGCTTGTGTTCGGCCAACAGTTTAGAAACCAAAGTACGGTCAGCGATGTCACCCTGCACAAATTTATGGCAAGAGCAATCCTTAAGCGCATCTAAGTTTGCCAAGTTACCTGCGTAGGTAAGTTTGTCTAGATTCACCACAACTTCCTCAGATGACGACAACCATGTATGAACAAAGTTGCTACCGATAAAGCCAGCGCAGCCTGTTACCAATATTGACATGCATTTCCTTTTTCTTGGTTTTATTAGCATGCATTTTTACTCAAAAATGCCTTTGATATTGTCAAAACAATGATTTTCAAATCTGGCCAGATGGACCAATTTTGGATAGAGAACAAATCAAACTAAATACGTGTTTTCAAAGCTGCATCACTCAACTGCATCAGGCACAACCATGCCAATCTCGACACTAGCAGAAAGCCATGCGCATGGCATTGTGGATGGCTAAGGATGCCTTATAGGTTGCGAGCGACGAGCGCATGAGCACCTCGTCTATGCAAAAAATCACACGTGTTTTCCATAGCTACCAAGGCTTGCTAAGCGAAGTGCACAGACGGCCAACACAGCCAGCAACAGTTCGCTCGAACCCTACGAAACGTTGCTATGCGCAAATTGGTATAGATTGAAAGCAACAGCCTTATTACAAACGGTACTCTAGCTGCACCCAAACCAAATCTGCTCTACTTAATTCTTGCTTATCCACACTTGCATTCATTTTGCTTTTTGGGTTTCTCTCCAAACCCAATCCACCACATCTCCATCGGGTTGATAACCGATGACAAGGTCTTTCAACAAGCCTCTTATCAGCGGCACATCATTTTTCCCCATCGCAACGCGCAGTGCATCCATCTTTTCTTTTAATTCAGGCCAAGACAATAATTCCTCATGCGCTTTCATAATTCGATCGTGTTGCGTAGGCTTTGGATTGTCACCAAGCAGTAGCTCTTCATAAAGTTTCTCACCTGGCCGCAAACCGGTTACGATAATTTCAATGTCACCGTCTGGCTCGGATTGTGATTTAAGTGTCAAACCAGACAGCTCCACAATTCTTCTAGCCAAATTGTAAATGCGCACCGGCTGCCCCATATCAAGCACAAACACGTCACCCCCTGTACCCATGGCACCGGCTTGAATCACCAGTTGCGCAGCTTCAGGGATGGTCATGAAGTAGCGAGTAATGTCGGCATGCGTGAGGGTGATAGGCCCACCGTTTTTAATCTGCTCGCGAAACAGTGGCACCACCGAACCGCTAGAGCCCAGCACGTTGCCAAAACGCACCATCGAGAACACCGTCTTGTAACGAAGAATGTTCCCTCCCTGCGTTGGCGCAGACTGGTTTTGCTCAGCCAAAGCTTGCAACACCATTTCTGCGAGCCGCTTTGTCGCGCCCATGATGTTGGTTGGTCGCACAGCTTTGTCGGTGCTAATCAACACAAAGTTGCGTATGCCGTTTCGCATCGCGGCTTTGGCGCACACATACGTGCCCCACACGTTGTTGCGCAGGCCCTCGGTCGGATTGTGTTCCACCAAAGGTACGTGCTTGTAAGCAGCCGCGTGATAGACCGTATGGGGCTTCCAGGTGCTCATGATCTCGTGCATGCGCACCTCGTCACAGACGGAGGCCAGCAAGGGCACTAGCTCTAAATTGGTGATTTCTTCGGTAGCTAAAAACGCATGCAGTTCTTGGTGAATTTGGTACAGGGCAAATTCGCTCATTTCAACCAATAGCAATTGGCTGGGGTTGGTTTTGAGAATCTGGCGACACAGCTCGCTGCCAATACTGCCCCCTGCGCCCGTCACCAACACCGTTTTGTTGTGGGTATTAAGGTTTAGCAGCAATTCATTGGGCTTGACGGACTCCCTACCTAGTAGGTCGTCAATTTCTAAGTCGCGCACATCTTTCATGCTGACTTTGCCCATTGCAATGTCGCTCAAACCAGGCAGGGTGCGCACAACCACTTTGTGTGCACTCAACGCCTTCAAAATTTCGTTGCGCCTTTGCCGTGAGACCGAAGGCAGGGCCAGCAACACATGCGTCACCGCCATATCGACTAAAACCTCAGCCAAATGCAATGGGTTATAAATGGGCAGCCCATTAAGCACATGGCCGTGCAGCCGAGTGTCATCGTCAATAAAACCCACCACACGCATTTCATTGCTATTGGCCATGCCAGAGGCCAATTGCCTGCCAGCATTACCTGCACCGTAAATAAGCACCTGCGTTATGGCAGCCTTGCCCAACTGTTGGAGGTACAAGCCACCCAGCCAAACGCGAGCTACTGCACGCGATGCGCCCACCAACATCAACAGCAAGACAGGCTGAATAAAGCCAATCGTACGAGGCACTCCCTCCACGCCCCAAAACGTGAAGATGGCAGAGAACGTCACACCATAGAGCACACTAGCCCGCGCAACAGCCATCATGGCAGGCAAACCGCTATAGCGGAAGATAGCGCGGTAAAGCCCCGAGATGACAAAAATGGGCAGCGCCAAAACAAACGAAGCCAACACAGGCCAAAGCTTCGCCCCAGACAATGGCACAAAAACTCCCAAACGCAGGTAAAAAGCTAGCCAGACAGACAAGACACACAGACTCGCATCCATCGCAAGCACCAGACCACGCTTGATCGGGCGTGGTAATGACAAAGCAGAGGCAGCAAGACGGCTTAGCGTTGGAATCATGGCTTTATCAACTTTTCATTTTTATTCGTTTTACCTTCGACGGTCTGACGTTTTTTCATCAGAATTCTTGTATTAATGCGACACTCCGTCTCGCCTTAGCGCTTTCACGAAAGTCAGCCACAAGATCCGAACGTCAAACCAGAGGGACTGACGCTGCAGGTAGGCCACGTCCAGCCGGACCTTCTCAGGAATCGACAACTCGTCGCGGCCATTAACTTGGGCCCAACCGGTCAGGCCCGGCACCAAGGTGTGCACACCTTGATCTGTGCGCAGAGCAATCAAGTCTTGCTGATTGAACAACGCCGGGCGCGGGCCCACAAAGCTCATGTCACCCGCCAAAATGCTCCACAGCTGCGGTAACTCGTCCAAGCTGCTATTGCGCAAAAAAGACCCGATCGGCGTCAGGTGCGACCGAGCATCCGCCAGCAAATGCGTGGCCACCGCAGGTGTGCCCACCCGCATGCTGCGGAACTTAGGCATTTTGAAAATCACATTGTTCCGGCCAATGCGGTCAGACCAATACAGGGCGGGGCCTTTAGACGTCAAACGAACAGCCATCGCTACCAGCAACATCGGCACGAACAAAACCAGAGCCGCCAGACAGCCAAAAAAAATATCGAAAGCTCTTTTCATAACGCCATCGCCCGTCTCAACCCTTCTTCCACAGACACCGGCGGCACCCAACCCAACAAACTGCGCGCCCTGGATATATCAACCTGCAAATTACCGCACAAGCGCTGCACTGCATCACCCCTGCCTAGCAACGCCCCCCCCGCCTGCAAAGCCCACACAGGCACCGGCAACAAACGCGCAGGCACCCCAGCGGCTTGCGCCATTCCGCGCACCAACTCGGTGGTGGACAAGTCTTGCCCATCACTCACCAAAAAAGTCTGATTAGCCGCTTTGGGATGGGTGATGCAGGTGACGATGAAATCCACCAAGTTGTCCAGCGCAACCAGACTGCGCTGATTATGGATCGCGCCCAGCGGCAAGGGCACGCCACGCCGCAGCCAGTGCATCAGCGAGCCAAAATTTCCTGGTGCATCTGGCCCATATACCAGCGGCGGACGAATGATGACCACCTCCATGCCGGTTTCAGCGGCAATACGTTGCAAATCTTGTTCGGCTTCGCACTTGGAAAGCGCGTAGGCGTTATGAGGATTGGGTTTGTCCGTTTCCGAGAATGGCTTACCAAGGACAGTCTCCGCCCCATTTACACCAATTGAGCTAACAAACACAAATCGCTTGATACCACTTTCAGCAGCCGCCTTAGCTAGGCTTTCAGTTCCGGCGACATTTACTTTGCGAAATTCTTTTAAGGGATTTACAGGGCCCTCACGCGTGATATGAACCCGCGCGGCAAGGTGAATAACCGCATCCACGCCCATCAGCGCCCTAGGCCAATTTGTGGCGGGACCAATATCGCCCAATTCAAAGTACCCGCCACCCGAGCCGGAATAGCGCCGAACAGCACGAGACACATCATAGTTACGCTGGGCTAGTTCAGTGCACACCGCAAACCCAACAAAACCGGTAGCGCCAGTCACCAGAAACCGCATCTAGGAAGGCCTTCTGACAAACTGCATAGCTCGCGTGACTAACTTGTTCAACACAAAACTGACCAGCGAAAAACGCAGTCCATTTTTTGAAAGAGCCCGACGTATCTCAGCATTCTGTTTTAAGATGTTACTTAGACTGCGGTTGGTGGTGCCCCCCAAACGCATCTTCACAAGAACTTCTGGAATATAACAACTGGAGATGCGGGCAGCCTCCAAATAGCGCGCCATTAACTCAAAATCCGCAGCGATTTTGAAACTCAGGTCGAATCCGGCCAAACGTTGATAAACTGACCGGCGAACCAAAAATGTCGGGTGCGGTGGGCACCAGCTTTTTTCAAAAGCCCCTGGCACAAAGTCCGCGGAGCGCCAGTATCTGACCGTCCGCGTTGGATCAACCTGACTGACATAACAAAGATCGCCATAACAACTGTCTGCGCCACTTTTTGCAAAAGCCGCTGCAACTATCGCTAAACTATCTGGGGATGCATAAAAGTCATCGGCATTAATAAACCCAACAATTTCACCACTGGCTAATGCAATGCCTTTGTTCATTGCATCGTAAATGCCTTTGTCTCGCTCGGAAACAACCTTTGCAACATGCGGCCCCTCAGCCTTTACAACCTCTAGTGTATTGTCTTTTGAACCTCCATCAACAATGATGTGCTCGATATCACCATGCGTCTGTTCGCGCACCGACTGAAGCGTATGGGCAATTGTTTCGGCGGAGTTATAACAAACAGTGATCACTGATATTTTCAAAACTTCTCTCGGCATTTAATTTTATTGAAGCAAATCATTCGCGTGTACATTTCTCTCACTTAATTCAAAGAAAATCTACATGTTTACATTAAATGTCCAACTCTGCATATCGCACCTTATTAGACAAACGCATATAGAGTTTTCTCATTGAATTGAATCGGCGCTTTGGCTCTGGCATTTTTGATAAAGAAATGCCATTATTTTTCATGACCTTGATCTGCTCACCAATAGCGATTAAGTATGACTTATAAAATCTATACGCATTATCACTTATTGATACGCCGACATAAAGCCTTGCCAATCTATCACTAACCACACGAAATGATTGAAAATGGTAAAAAACCGGCGCGAGTCCAATTGGGTCTTTTGACAAAAGATAATCAACATTCCAAGGGGCAAGCGTTTTATCTACTTGGCGCAGGATATGAACTTCATTTGGAAATATCACAGGCCATTGATCCAAATACTTTTGATCACCAAATTTACCATCTTCATTTCGATCAAAACACCATTCAATGCATCGATCCTGCCACCATTTCAATACGCAAAAACTTTCGTTAGTGCGACGAAAAGTCATAAACTGAACACAAAAACGCCCACTCTGCGCAGTTCGATCAAGTTCAGGCGCATATCCATGCTCAGTAATCAATACATGCTTTTTACTTGACTCAAATTCACTAAAAATTACCTCTGGACTAGAGAAAAAAAACAAATCCGAATCAAGATAAGTGACGCGTTCAGCGTCAGGTGCGAGCTCAAATACGGACTGTGGCGCAAACGGCGTGAGCGTCCAACAATACTCACCTACAGTACGCGTCGGTTTAACACCCCGCAATTCGTCAGTCTCAATAGTCCGCAACGGTATCGCCGTGACATGGTCGAGATTTAATCCGTTAATTTGTTGCTCTACAAGCTCATCAATACAGATTACCCAAAGATGCGAACTTGGGGCGACTTTTTGCAACGAAGCATGCAGAGCCAGCCCAAGCAGGAGAAATCGACTATCAAATAAGGTGACAAAATGCTCCGTTGATTTACTCGGTAAAGGCATTTACTGCTCCAATAATTTGACTTAACTGACTCTCAGTGAGATGCGGATTGCACGGTAACGAAAGACACAGCTCCGCATGGCTTTCTGCATGCCCCATACCCTGCGGTGCAATTACCATTTCAGAACAGGGGGGCTGCTTATGCAGTGAGATCGGATAGTGAATCAACGTTTCTATATTATGACTTCGCATATGCTCAGCCAGCCTATCTCGCTGTCTGCAAAGGACTACAAAAAGATGATAAACATGGTTACCTTCTTCAATCGGCTTTGCGAGCAATTCGATTCTGGGGTTGCGAATCTGCTCAAAATAAGTGCGTGCAATCTGTTGCCGGCGCATAGTGTATTGAGATAACAACTCCAGACGCACCGACAATATGGCTGCCTGCATCTCATCAAGGCGGCTATTCAAGCCTAACTTGGGATGGTGATAACGCTTCGATTGACCGTAATTAAGCAATACCCTGGCATCGGTTGCAATGTCTTCACGATTTGTCACCAGTGCGCCTGCGTCGCCCAATGCACCCAAATTTTTAGTCGGGTAAAAGCTGTAGGCGCCCCATTCGCCAAAAGTACCAGCAATCCGGCCTTGAGACTGCGCTAGATGAGACTGAGCACAGTCTTCCAAGAGCAGAAGTTTGTGATCAGCACACAATTTGATCCATTTATCCATTTCCCGCACTTGGCCATAAAGATGCACAAGTAATACGGCACGCGTTCGTGTAGTTATACAACTCTCAACACTTGCTCTAGATAGCAATCCTGTGGTGGGATCTATATCTGCCAGGACCGGCGTGGCCCCCGCACGCACGATAGCCAGCACGGTGGCAAATGCGGACATCGTGGTCGTGATCACCTCATCGCCAGCACCAATACCCAAAGCACGTAAACCGACTTCAATCGCATCCATGCCATTGGCAACACCAATTGCATGAGTAGCTCCACACTTACTGGCCCATGCGTCTTCAAAATGCTTTACTTCATTGCCAAGAATATACCAACCCGATCGAATTACACGCTCCACAGCATTCAACTCCCCCCGACGCAGCTCTTCGGGCTCAGCCTTGAAATCATTCATTAATATCATTTATCATCCTACCAATAGTGTGCATTATGCGTGGAATAATAATCAAGCGACCGACGCAATCCATCTTTCAATGTTATTTTCGGCTCCCATCCCAACGCTTCTTTGATCTTTGTGAAATCACTATAATAGTCGCCGATGTCAATTGCCCTCCTCTCTGGCGGGAATGCAACCAACTCATAACGACCACTGGGGTGCAGTTCAACCATCATTGCCGCCAATTCCTTGAGATTGACAACCTCACTGCTACCAAGATTGAACACCTCTCCATTTACTTTGTCACTCACTGCTGCCATAAGCAGCGCTTCAACGACGTCATCCACGTAATTGAAATCACGGAGCTGCGCCCCATCGCCAAAAATAAGAACCGGCTTGCCCTCGATAAGATTCCGCACCCATATGCCCAAGAAGGTTTGACGGGCATCCTTAACACGCATTCCGGGCCCATAGGTATTGGTAAGGCGCAATGCGCACGCACGAATGCCATACACATTGTTGTAAAGGAGGTGATACCACTCACCTGCCAATTTGTTAATTCCATTGACGTCTACAGGACGGATGGGATGGCGCTCATCAACCGGAAGATAATCAGGCTTCCCGTAAAGCTGACGAGTACTGGCAAAGATTAGCTTAATATCCGTGTTGTGCTGACGACAGGCTTCCAATATCGACAATTGTGCTGCTGCATTAATATCCAGGTCAGTTCGAGGATCTTGCATTGAATCCATATGGCTAGTTTGCCCGGCTAGGTTGAACAAAAAATCTTGGCCTTTCACCAAGTAGGCTATGGCATGAGGATCACGAACGTCGCTGATATTGACATTGAGCTTATCCCGTATATCCTGAATATTAAATTGGTTACCACCGTATTGGGGGATCAGACTGTCAACCAGCGTCACTTTCGAACCCTCGTTAACTAAGTGCCTAGCCAAGTGCGAACCAATGAAACCAAGACCACCAGTGATAAGAACCCGTTTGTCTTTGAAAAAGCTGCAATTCATCCAATACCTTTCAAAACATACTTTAAATTATTAACTTGACTCAAGCCAATGATTAATTGACGATTTTATTTAACCTTGCTAAAACCAGATTATCTAGATAAGTATTTGATGATTTAAAGGAGATAGCTACTTTCCGCTCCCGATTTTCAGGTTTATCGTATTCTAAACCTACATAACTAGTACAGTTTTTTACCATGCTGCGGTATGGCTGACTACCAGAACCAAAGTCAAAAACTTTACCTCGCAAAAATGGCGACAACTCCAACAGAGCCAAAGTCAAAGCCCGCCTATAAAGCCAGAATGGATTTATTAAAACCCAAAACCAAGATGGATTAAAACTCATAGTAACAAAGCTAGATTTTAATACCACTCTAAATTTTTTAATCATTTATTTCCAATAATATATTTTGATACTCAATTTTGGAGAATCTAAAAATTATATGCATAATTACACCATAAATTAGTGACATATTTCACACATCAATTATTAATTAATTTTTAAAAAATTTAACTGCGAAGGAGCGAACGATGAAAAGGATTATAAATAATTTTCAATGCAAATTAGGACTACCCCAAGTCGCAGCCTAATTGTTAATTAACGAATGCATCCTTCAGCTTACTTCCAAGTTTAATATCACAACAGTTTCGACCGTTTATTAAGCAAGCGCAAGTGAATTCTTAAAGTCATCGTATCTCCGTTGTGCAATAGACTCCCAATTGAACTGACTAAGCATTTTACGTGAACCAAAATCACCTAATTTCCTTCTAAGAGATGGATCTTTTAGCAAAAGTAAGACTCGTACCATGTCATCTACGTCATTAAGAATGTATGTTAGACCATTTTCTTCTATTCGCTCTGTAGCGATGATTGTGTGATTAACTATTAACGGCAAGCCGCAGGCGGCCGCATCAAGCATCGATGTTGATTCCTGAGTTGGCCAAACACCGATGTCGGCAGAACGGTAATATTGAGGTAGATTTTCTACTGGAGTAAAAGGTAAAACGCAACAACCAGAATAATCTTTTAGAGCTTCCGCCTGGACCCCATGCCCAACAAAAACCGCTCTATATGGTTCGCCCTTTTCGAATAAATGCGCGATTGCTTTTGCGAGAATGATAGGATTTTTATCGTTTGAAAAACGCCCAGTATATATGCAGACAATATGGCCACTTTCAAAACCTAGCTCGCTTCGGAATTTTCTGCGATTATTAAAATCATCCTCCGTACTTAGTGGATGGAATAGGTCAGTATCTACTCCGAGCGGACAAATATCGATCTTGCTTTTTTGAACACCAAAAAAACGGACTGCAATATCAGCGCAATCTAATGTTGCGCCATAACATTTTTCAGTAAACAGACTACTGAATCGTCCGGTGATCCAGCGCGTTAGGAAATTTTTAAAATACAAAATATCAAATATCGTATTAATACGACGCGCTAGCGGAAAAACGGATGCTGTAGTATGACTACCAGTAAATAGCTTATATTTAAGTATTGGCTTCAAAAGAGCCGCTTCGAGGGCTATCCACCCAATTGCCGCAATAGAGTACGTAATATCAGGCCTAATTTCCGTAAGCTTACTTTGCAAACCCTTAATACGCATATAGCCCAATAAGCGCTGATGAGGAAGAGTGTGCAAGGTATATCCCTCGTAAGACTCTACACATCCAGCCACCAGTTTGCTTTCTTGGGAAAACTGTGCATATGTATCGGAAAAATCTTTAATCTGATAGTATGGCGGTAAGTCTGCGGTAATGACATGAACCTCAGCACCTAATTTAGCGAGGTACTTTGGTAACATAGCAGTCATATAACCCATGTTTTTTGAAAAAGTCTCAGTAATAATTACAATTTTCATTTACTTCTCAAATACTTTCTAAAATTATTTATTACGCAATGAATCAAACAAGTTACGTGAACAAGCTAACTATTCGACCTGCCGCTTTACCAGAACCGTACAAATCTTTGGTGTAATCTGGGGCGGCTGTGCTCATTTTTTTAAATGCTGAGACGATATTTTCTTTTTCTGCACCTGCGAGTAAATTGAAGCCACCTTCAATTAACTCGACCCACTCAGTCTCATCCCTCAAGGTAACACAGGGTTTTGAGAAGAAGAATGCCTCTTTCTGAAGGCCGCCGCTGTCGGTAAGTACAATTTTAGCATGGCTTAATAGGTTGACCATATCCAAATAGCCCACCGGATCAATGGTCTTGCAGAAAAGCTTAAGTTTGTTTTCCTCCATAATTTTCCGTGTTCTTGGATGGACAGGAAAGACTATTTCTATTTCACTTCCTATCTCGTTAAGTGCCTCAATAATTTCGCTCAATCTTAAGAGATCATCAGTATTTTCAGCTCGATGCACGGTACAGAGTGCAAAGCTCTTACCCTCAAGGCTTAACTTTGAAATTATACTTTTATTGCTGTCTGCGAGTTTTCGATAGAAAATCGCTGCGTCTTGCATTACATCTCCGGTACTTACAACCTTTGACGTGAATTTGGAATAGCCCTCGTAATTCAGATTTTTTACTGCTTGCTCCGTTGGACAACACAAAATATCACTGATTCGATCCGTAAGAATTCGATTGATTTCTTCAGGCATGGACATATTGAAACTTCTTAAGCCGGCTTCAATATGAATGACTTTCATATGGAGTTTTTTTGCAGCAAGTGCACCGGCGAGCGTCGAATTAGTATCGCCATAAACAATGACAAAATCAGGCAATTCAAGGAGTAGCACTTCTTCGATTTTTTCAAGCATTCGGCCCGTCATCGCACCATGACTCATCGAATTAATATCAAGATGATAGTGCGGCTTGGGTATCTGCATCTCCTCGAAAAAAATGTCAGACATGTTTTTATCGAAGTGCTGTCCCGTGTGGACAATCACTTCCCTTATTTCTGGATGTTTAGCAATTTCTCTACTGATTACTGCTGCTTTGATAAATTGAGGTCGAGCACCAACTATAGTAACTACTTTCAAAATTACTCCTTACGAAAAAAATAAAGCGCTACAGCCAACAAAAACAATCCTGCACTAAATATAGTCGTAAATAACGATATATTTGCAAAACTAAGTGCAATATTACCAAGAGCAACTGTAACAAAACTCGAATCGTGTAGCTTGGCGATACTATCAAAAAACCAAAATATAAGCGCAGCTATTGCAGACACAATCGGAATGCCAATCAAACCGAATGAAGCAATGCCATCCTGTGCCCACATGTTCACATTGGCGGTAAGTTCTGCGTCATAAAAGTATCTGCCGATTATTCTGGGAATGTCCATGTCGTAGGGATAGGTCACGAATAGTTTAATACCCGTAATATGGGAACCATACGTAAGTGGATTATTGTCGAAAAAATTATAGTACTGTCCAATTGAAAGCTGTGGTATGGAGAAAATGCGTGAATGAATAATAGCAACATACCATTTATCGATGATTTCCGCTGTTTCACCTATGAGAGCGAAAATTGCCGGAAACAACAGTAATCCAGCAAAGCATGTGACAATTTTCACGCCAGCATTCTCCCCGCCAGTGCGAACGAGAAAATAGATGGCCGACAGATAAAACACCGCTAACATGGTGGATTTGCTACCTCCAATACCTAACAAGTAGAGATATCCGGCAGCAGCAATGGCAATAAAACCCCAACGCTGGCGAAAAACACCAACCGAGAACAGGAATGGAAAGATGAAACCCGATAACCACATTTGGGCATAGCCAACAAATGAACTACCAGAGGCCTCAACAAGATCACTTGAGGCACTCCTGACATCGTAAATATCCTGGAAATCTGCTAATTGAAAGTAATTACCGAAGACCGTCAAAAGGTATATAAAAAGTCCAGCTGATCCGCACCAAAAAACACCCCAGAAAGCTTTAGAGGGAAGGCCACGTCGCTTGATGTTAAGGAGCGGCAGCTTATAGCTGGCTTGAAAGATCGTTAATCCAGAAAAGAGAGCGAGGACAATAACTATAACTTCCTCTGGTGGCAATTCCGGTCTACCCGAGTGGTAGAGAATGAAACTCGTTGGAATGAATATTAAAAAATACTGAATAAAAAACAACAGTTGTGATGGACGCGTCAAATCGCGTGGTATCCAAAGAGCGGAAACAAGGCACAGTATCCATGAAGTCAGCTTGTAACCTGCAGGGACATCACGATAAGACATCCCCCAACTTTCGTAGCGCGGTACCACCCACTGCTCGTAGCTGAAAAGCCATGCTGAGATGTAAGCAATAACGCCCAGCATCAAAACAAAACGCGCATTCATGCTTTGCCTATTCCACATAGTCAGCGAAGTGACAACTGCCGATGATCAGCCGTTGCGTACCAGATAATTAACATATAGAAAATCTCGGAAATAGCAGTCAGTGCAGAAAATACAACCATAGTCAGAAGAAAATTCATACTGAAGTAATGGCAAACCCATAGGCTAGAAACAGGAGCAACTAAACGGGCAATATCAGGAAGAAACTTGAGCTCAGGACATCTTGAAACTGCCATAGCGCGACTGAGTGGACTAACTATTAGCCCAGTAATACACGCTAGTGCTTGAATGGCCATCAGTTTGCCAGCCTCTTGCCAGGCCTCACCGAATACCAGTTCAAATACAAAAGGGGAGATTATCGCAAGTGGGATATATATACAAAGACTAACGACAGTCAGTTTTTTTATTGCAGACCAAATTGTGCTGTGAACAAGTGATTTATCAGTTCTGGCCGCCTCTGTAATTTTTGCATGGAATACATCGGCTACTCCCGCACTAATTAGGGCCGCAGGGGCTGAAGCAAGGCGATAGACAAGAAAATACTGGCCTGCAGCACTCACTCCATAAAAGTTTGAAATAATTGGCAACGGCAAAGATGTTGCAAGGGCATCTATCATTGATGAAGGTAAAAATACTGCTGGATATTTCCAATATCGCAGTAGAACCTTTACACCTTGTTTTGTATTTAATGCTGCGAAAGTTATACTGAGCTCTGGCCATGCCCCTCGTACTAGCCTTGCGACTCCCAGTAAACGCCCGAGTATTTCACCAATTAGTAAACCAGCCCAGCCCAAAAAGAACCAACCAAATACAATAGGCATTGCTGCACGTCCAGCACCCTGGGAAACCAGTGCAAGACTGATTGCACCAAACTTCTGTCGCCCTACGTACCAAAATCGAAGAGACGAAAATACCCCCGTCGCCAGCAGTGCTACGAACATCGCCAGCGCACTCCAGCCTGGTAATACACCATACCCTAATATATTAAAATTAATCATACCAAACAGAGCGACAGAAGCAATGACAACGCAGGGCAGAGTAATTACAATGGATAAAATTAACAGTACATCAGCTTCCAATTTATCTCGGCTAGCAACAATTGCAAGATCGTAACGAAGTGCCACACCGACGCTAGCGAATGAGATAAAAGACATGAATATGCCAAAAATACCCATATCGACCTGGCCATAAAGCCGAGTAATCAAGGGTGTCGAAAGTACTACAAGCGCTTGTCCCATGGCGCTGCCACCGGCGAGCTTGATCACATTAGCAAGGAATTTGCTTTCACTTAATGATTTAAAAGTGCCGTCTTTCATTTTTGTCTATGTCGCGAGGATCCTAGGCATTTGTAAATCACCCAGCTCACTCAATCGTTGAAACTTAAGAATTGAGACAATAGAACGTAATGGATACTAATGTGACTTTTATTAATCATCTCTAAAAACAGACAACTCTCATACACGTGAGTTGCAAATCGCAAGAATGCGATATCCGTTATAAAATAGATGACTGTAAGGACCATCACAGCAGTCTGTTTGTAAATGTCAGATTGATAATTGAGAATATTCAAAACGACAATCTAATTAGATTACGAGACTTGATGCGTGCGCAAAATCTCTGCAATCTGCTTCTGATCTTCCATGGCCAGTCTAGGACTCATCGGTAAGCTCATTACCTCTCTCGCCACATTATCGCCAACAGGCATTTGGGCAACAATGTCAGCCACCGCGGGTTGTTTATTCAATGGAATGGGGTAATGTACTGCGGTTGGTATAGCCGCCTGCTTCAACGTTTCCTGTAGGGCATCTCGGTCTTGAACTCGAATCGTGTACTGCGCCCAAGCGCTAATATTGTGCGGCTCAATATATGGAGTGGCGTGGATTCCAGCGTCGTTCAGCAGTTTGGTGTATCGCCGAGCCACTTGTTGGCGCAATCCCATCTCTTCGTCCAGTATAGCTAGCTTGGGTAACAAGATAGCAGCTTGAAGCGTGTCCAAACGGCTGTTCACGCCTATGCGTATGTGGTGGTAGCGTCTGTCCTGGCCGTGGCGGGCTATTTGGCGTACGACTTTAGCCAGTTCATCGTCGTTGGTGAAGACGGCCCCACCATCGCCGTAGCAGCCCAGAGGTTTGGTTGGGAAGAAGCTCGCACATGCAATCGTGCTAAGGTTGCAGCTTTTCCGATCTTTATAAGTTGCGCCAAAACTTTGAGCAGCGTCCTCAATAACAGGTATTCCGTGTTTAGCTGCAATCGCGTTGATAGTATCAAAGTCAGCACATTGGCCGTAAAGGCTCACAGGGATAATGGCTTTAGTACGAGGCGTAATTGCATCCTCAACCAGAGATGGGTCAAGGTTATAGGTTCGGGGGTCAATATCAACATACACCGGTTTGGCGCCTAGCAAAGCCACGGTTTCGGCCGTTGCAATGTAAGTAAAACCGGGAGTTATGACTTCGTCACCAGGGCCTATGCCAAGCGCCATTTGGGCAATTTGCAATGCATCAGTGCCGTTTGCCACGGTGATGCAATATTTGGAGCCCGTGTACGCGGCCAGCTTTTCTTCCAGCTCGGCCACTTCAGGACCAAGAATGTATTGTCCGTGGTCAAGTACGCGCTGGATGCCAGCATCGATGTCGGCTTTTAAGCGTTGATATTGTGTCTTGAGGTCAATAAATTCCATGGCAATCACTTAACTTGTTTGATGAGAGTTGCACCGCTCAGGATGTAACGGTCGCCTGTATGTTGGCACGTGACTTCTGCTTTGCCCTCCAAGGGCAACTCAAGCTGTTCGCCATATTCGCTCATCCAGCCGATTTGCCGAGCAGGCACCCCCACCACGAGGGCGTATGACTGAACGTCTTTAGTGATGACAGCTCCGGCCCCCACAAATGCGTATTCGCCCACTGTGGCACCACAAACGATGGTGCAATTGGCACCGAGCGTTGCACCTTTTTTGATGAGTGTGTTGCGGTATTCGTTCTTTCGATCGATGAGCGAACGAGGGTTATAGACGTTAGTGAAAACCATGCTTGGACCGCAAAAGACACCCTCCTCGAGAGTGACGTTGTCGTAAACGCTAACATTGTTCTGGATCTTGCACTTATCACCGATGGTGACTTTGTTACCCACAAATACGTTTTGCCCCAATGAAACACCCTTCCCAATTTTTGCACCGCTACAAACGTGCACAAAGTGCCAGACGCGAGAGCCTTCACCGATTTGGGCGCCCTCATCTACAACAGCTGTTGGATGAATAATTATTACCATCTAAATGATTACAGAATTAATTCGCGCAAACAAGTGCTAAACGAAGAACCTCAACAATCCGATCTTGTTGCTCATGCGATAAGCCAACCCAAAGCGGTAATCGTACTAGTCGTTCAGCCTGTAGCTCGGTTATAGCAAGATCGCCATAAGTTCGGCCATAACGCACTCCTCCTGGTGAGGAATGAAGGGGAACATAATGAAATACACAATTAATATCGTTTCTCTTGAGCTCATTTAAAACACGCGCCCTGTCAACCTCTGGCGCTAGCAACACGTAATACATATGAGCGTTGTGTTGGCAATCATTAGGCACAATTGGACGGCGCAGAACACCCATCTGTTCAAGTGGCCCTAAAAGTTCGTGATATCGCTGCCAGCTTGCCAGCCGATTTTTAGTTATTCGATCAGCTTCTTCAAACTGCGCCCACAGGAAAGCGGCAATCAGCTCTCCCGGCAGAAATGAAGACCCCACGTCTTGCCAGGTGTACTTATCAACTTCTCCCCTAAAAAAGCGGTTGCGATCTGTACCTTTCTCGCGGATGATTTCAGCATACTGCGCTAGATTTGGGTCATTGACCAACAGAGCACCCCCCTCGCCAGAGATAAGATTCTTGGTTTCGTGAAAACTCAAAGTGCCTAGGTCACCAATACTTCCCAATGCACGCCCTTTATAGCTCGACATCACACCTTGGGCTGCATCCTCTACAACTTTAAGGCCGTGCCGGTTGGCAATATTCATGATTGTGTCCATCTCGCAAGCAACACCTGCATAATGAACTGGTGCAATTATTTTTGTACGTGGTGTTATCGCAGCCTCAATGATATGCTCGTCAAGGTTCAATGTATCTTTCCGAATATCTACGAACACTGGCACACCCCCTCGGAGAACGAAGGCGTTGGCCGTTGACACAAAAGTGTACGACGGCATGATGATTTCATCACCGGGCTGAATATCCAACAATAAGGCGGCCATCTCAAGTGCAGCCGTACAAGAGTGCGTAAGTAATGCCTTGTTGCATTCAGTTCTCTCAACCAACCAACTGTGGCAACGTTTTGTAAAAGGCCCATCACCAGCCAAACTACCGTTGAAGTGCGCTTCAGCGATGTAATACAACTCTTTGCCTGTCATGTGAGGCCAGTTGAAAGGGATGTGGTTATTTGAGTTCTTCACACCGTTACCGAATTCTTAGACACAAAGAGGCCTGCCAAGACTTGATGCCTGGCAGAATAAATAACAAGAAATCTAGAAATGAACAATTTGTATTTTTAAAAAATTTAAACTTTGTAGCGAGCCGAGATGAATCACCTTCATAGGATAACCATTTTATTAACCCCGAGCAGCCACCACGGTACCGAGGATGATCAATCCAACCCCTAGTGCTTTTTGCATAGTCATGGGCTCACTCAGAACCCAACCACTCAATAGCAAAACCACAACAAAGTTGAGGCTCATAAATGGATAAGCATGACTCAAGTCAAATTTAGTCATGGCAGCCATCCATGCTAATGAGGCAAACAAAGCTGCCGCGAAGCCAGAAAAAATTGCAGGGTCAAAAAAAAGGGAAATGAGGAATTTCAACTTATCAGCACTGTCAATAGGAAGTGGGCCATACTTTCCAATACGCCACTTCAGAATTAACTGCCCGTACACAGTAAATGCGATCGTTGCAATTATATAAAAATAATCAAAGCTGCGAGGCATTGTAGCGTCTCCAATATTTTTGGCGTAAATGCATGTTACTAAATTCTTCCGGTACGCTTTTTGTGAATATTGAATATAGCATCAGCCGAGTCAAAACTATCGTCTTTACCAACATAAAGACAAAACTCGAAGGGCATGTAGTCATTTCTGAAGGATACATTTTTGGACAACCCATAAGCGAGTCCTAAAATCCGCTCTGGGTTATTGTGATAGGTATGGTCGTAACGGTAATCGACCTTATCTGAGAGAAAGTCAAATGCAAAGCCCTCTGTGCAAAGTGACCATGCCTTTTTAAGCACCCTCTCCACGAACAAGTCATTTTCTCCACTATCGAACTTGTGATTAAAAATACCTGACGCCACAACAATGTCGAATGTTTCCTTAAATGGATATTCAAGAAAGTCTGCGTTCAGAAACCTTATATTTTTTTCAGGGTAATGGAGCCGTCCTTCATCAATCAGTTCACCAACGAGATCAACCCCTAGATACTGGTAAACATCGCCGTTTTCCCGAGACAGAACCCGATTCAAATCACCAAATCCACAACCAATATCCAAAATCGATTTTCCGCGAAATTCAAAGAACGAGAGAAGCACTTCAAAGCGAATATCCTGCCGCCCCTTGTCCCAGCCAAGAGTCTTTGGCGAATATCCGTGCTCGGCATAACCTTTGCGGTACTTTTCAACGGTTCCAGCACGATCTTGGTCGTCCATTTTTAGCGTGTTATCGATCACATCACCTCCTAAATCTCATCAGCCGAAATCGGTTTTCTTCCCTCGATCACCGTCGACGGAGAACACTCAAACCCCGGGACCAACTCTCTGTAAGGCAACACAACGCAATTCATTGCCACCTTGCAACAATCACCGATTTTGGTAAACCCACCGACAGAGGCATTGGGGCTAAAAAAACAATAGCTGCCTACGTGATTGTGATGCGTGATCGATACCCCTGGAAAGATGAGATTGCAGGAGCCTAGTGAGCACTTGGTGCCAATATAGGCGCCAGGCAACACAAGATTTCCTTCACCCATTGATGCTGAAGGCGACAACGTTGCCCTAGGATCAATAATGTTTGGAAAGCGCACTCCGAGTGCACGAAAACTTTCAGCACAAGTTTGACGCTTGCAATTGTCCCCAATGGCTATAAACGCGCCTTCAGCCATAGCAGAGTTATCTTTACGGAAGTCATCCAACCGTCCAAGCACGGGAATCCCGTCACATTCGGAAGCGTCGGTCACATCATCATAAAAACCATGAACCTTGAGACCTGCGCGTATCGCAGTTTCCAAGGCTATTTCACCCAAGGTTCCAGCGCCAAGTATGTACATTTAAATCCACCTGTGACCATTACGGATGTAAGCAACGAGCTTCTGGTTGTAACCAGAATCCTCAACGACCTTGACCAACCTATCCGTGTCATAGTTGAACCGAATAAAATCAAAACATCGACGCTCCGTGTCTAGAGTCACCATCGAGCAACGCCGCTCGACATCAACAGGGAAACCTGCAGAGCCGGGGTTAATGAAAATGGTGTTGCGTCCATACAGCACTGCCGGAAGATGTGTATGGCCAAAGAAAACAAAGTCATACCCCTCATACTTCTTCTCCAGCAGCGACAGATCTATGGCGTACTTACTGCCGGCAATGTGCGACTCTGAGCTCAAGAAATGGGTGGCACAGATCCTCAAACCATCTGATTCAAGATTGAAAACACTCGGCAGCCCAGACAAGATACTTAGGTTCTCAGTAGAGATTACCTGAGCTTGTTTCTTTATCGATTCCGTTCCAGTAAAACTACCCGAGAGTCCGCCGCCTTCAAAAAGCGCCGCTTCATGGTCGCCCCGAACATACGTAACACTGTGTTGGCGCTGCCAGTCTAGAACTTCATTGACTTGGGGATACAGTCCCACTGAGTCACCAAGCGCCACCCATTGATCCACATGTCCCGCAGCTACCTCCATGGCATCAAGCGCAGGCATATTTGCGTGCAAATCGGCGTAAATCCCGAGAATCATAGGTCCTCCAGATAGTGTTCTTGCCAATAACGAGTGAACCGGCCACATCGTTTCTTCAGGGGAAAAGCCCCAAGTCGTCCCTGAAGCTCATGAAGGATCATGTCTGGTTCGTTAAAGCCAAAGTGAGCGCGAACGCTAGTCGTGCTCGACAAGCGCGGGTTGATCTCGTAGGCATAAGGACGCCCTCCGACAATTTTGAACTGGACATTGATTGAATAGCAAGAAGAGATCGCTTCCGCGACCTTAAGGCAATAGTCGGAGAGCCCTTGGTTTTCGAAGATAGTCCCGCGATATGACAATCCAAATTTCAACTCACGCTCAATCAAGAGTGTTGACCGAAGCGAGCGATCACGCGAAACGTAAACTCCGGCGGTGAAGTCACGCGGATCGTCGAGAAATGACTGAACGACGAAATAGTCGCGTGGGAATGCCCTCAAAATACCAAAAAGCTGATCACGATTCCTAACCTTGAATATGTCGGCACTAGATGCGCCGGAACGGGGCTTGACGAATACCGGGAAGGTATTTCGTGCCAAGAATTGCTCTACCTCATCATCGTCATGGCAAAGCGCTGTATCTGGCGCGTCCACACCCATTCTACGTAGGTGCATCATGGATTCGTACTTGTCATTGCACAGCCGGTAAACCTCCGGAGTACAGGACAATATTTCGACACCGGCATTGCGAAAATGATCAGCGTGCTGGGAAAAGAACTCATGCTCGGGAGCGATAACAGGAAAGATAGCCCGGATGTCATGTTCCCGAATGTAGCTGGTCAACTGCCCAAGATAGGTCGGATCTTTCACGAGTGGCAGGATGACGGAGCGAACTCCGGGAAGGTACAGCCCTGCAGCAAGATCACTTATGTCAGCAACGTGAATGCACAGCGGCAATCGACTGATTTGCAGAGCCTTGACGATACTTTGACCTAGGGGAGCTCCGACTGCGAGCACAAGTACATTTAGCGGGGCGTCAGCCATTAATCATCTCCAATACAGCATCACGAGGTGCGCGGGCAAAGCCCAGACCTTCGACGCCATATTTATTTCCGTTATAAAACATGTAGAAATTTTTTCCCGCATCAAACACGTGGGGATAGCAAAGCATCTCACTATCCCACCCTGTCTCGGAGACATCGATACCGACGCGCTCATCCATTCGCGTCCAATGCAGACCGTCATCCGATACTGCAAGACCGGCGCGATAGGAAGCCCCACGGTGGGAGTACCACATAACGAATCGTCCGCCCACTTTCAAAACACAAGGTTTGGCAACGGCGTATTCGCTAGAATCCAGGAAATCAATACAAACTTCTGGATCAGGAAACCACACCACGCCGTCTTCTGAGTGAGCATGTTTGACGTTGTAGTAATGGGGGTGATCCTCTGGACCAGTGCCCCAGCGATCAAATCGCGTGTACCACATGTGCCAACTATCACCATCTCGAAGCACGCAGGAAGAACCGATACCGATATGGTCAAGATCACCCCGGGGCATCACTGGTGCCCGCGAAATTCGTTCAAAACTTAGTCCATTAAGGCTTGTAGCCAAGCCGAGGTCGTTATACCAGGGAACATGAACTCCCTTGATCCAACCCGTGTAGTACATCAGCACCCGGCACCCATCTCGTACCACTGAAGGATACGATGTGCCATTCTCATCAAATGCGCCCCGAGTCCCGAGGGTAAGCACGGACGTTTCGCAGATATCAACAATGGTTTCCGATTTCAGACTGAATCGCGCCAGACCAAGGCGAGACCTATTTTGCGAGTCACGACCAGAAACGTAAAGATCAACTATTGAAGTGTCTTTTATATTGGAAATTGCACAGCAAGGCCCTGAGCCACCGGCTAGCCACTCAATTTTAGGGTCTGGGCCAACCAAGAGTCCCAACTTGGTCCATTTCAAATCGTTCTTCATGTTTTATTGGTCGTTTTCTTGGCGTAAAGCATGAACAAAGTGGCATCTGATCCTGTGTTGAACAAAAGGTCAATAACGCTGACTGCGTGATCGAAAGGCGGATTAAGCTGCGGATACTCTGGGTAGCCAGCGTAATTCATCCACTCAAGACCAATGCCCTCAGCAGCAAATGCGGCTTCGTCTAGATATGATTTAGCGGCAGGACCAGAAAGATATGTGGTCGCACCCACCTTCTTCAGCAGTTCGATCACACGATCCCCTTTGGCTGTTTTCAAATCGTAGGCCCGCGAATCGTCAAGCTGCACTTTGATCCCCAATAATTCAGTACTGATCGCCTTGATGACATACTGGTTCATGTCAGAAAGATTAGCCCATCTCCTGCCTAGGTAAATCTCTTCAAAAAAAGGGCTGTACTGTTTAAAGTAAGGCGCCTTCACATAGTGTGTTTGAATTAAACTCCAATGCTTGCGCTGCCAATCAGAGTTGGTCAACTCGACATCACAAATCAACCGATGCTCACTGGTACCGCAGGGGACAGTCAGCCATTCCGCTCCTTTTGGCGTCTTGATCTTGTTTCGGTTCCGCCAATCACCCTTTGTGTACTGCAGGTCATCGTGAAATACAAATAAATCAACGCTCCCGATGATGTCGAAATACCCTTTCCAAGGGATATAGTTGGACTGCAGGATAGCGACTCTCACAACGACCTCTTTTGAGTTTGACATAAAGATACCGTCCCAGGAGAACCTTCGGCCGTTGTCTGGCGAGCAATCAGATAGAGCGGGCGTCCTTTAGTTTCATCAAACGTTTTCCCAAGATAAATCCCAACCACACCAAGATTGGCGAGAATCAGTCCTCCAATAAAATATAAAGAAGTAATCAGGCTAGTCCAACCTGGCACGGGAATATCATGCAATGTGGCTCGTATGACGGTATATAGCCCGTAGGCGAAGGCGCATCCGGCCATCGTGAAGCCAAAACTAATCGAGATACGTAGCGGCTTGTCAGAGTATGCCAAAATGGTGCCTGCAGCCAATTTAAGCAAACGCCTCCAACTATACGAGCTACGACCAGCATGTCTCTGCTCTACCTCAACGTCAATATAAGTTGGCGAAAATCCAATCCACTCCATTAATGGACCAAGGGTTCTGGTTTGCTCGCGCATTAACCGCAGAGAGTCTATTACGCGACTCGACATAATCCGAAATGGTCGGACACCCTTCTCGTAGCGATAACCTGAAAGCCACGAAAGGCTTTGATAAAACAAATCAGAAGTAACACGCTTAGCCCATGAATCTCGCCGAAGTACACTACGAGCAATTACTAAATCATGGCCCTCACGGGTCTTTTCAATCAGCCGACCTATATCTTCTGGCTTGTCCTGCAAGTCACAGTCCATGATAACGGTCCACTCACCACGCACCTGATCAAGCCCGGCGGTAAGTGCATTGTGCTGGCCGAAATTACGACTTAACTTGAAGCCTCTCAAGCGATCGTCTTGAGCTGCCAGCTCTTGAATGATATTCCAGGAATTGTCGCCACCACAGTCTTCGATCATGACGATTTCAAACCTCAACTGCAAAGCTTCCAGCGATTCGACAAGACGTCGATAAAGCTCGTGCAAACAACCTTCGGCTTTGTACACGGGGATTACGACCGAGAGAATTATTTTGTCTTGTTCAAGCATATTTGACTAAAGTCCAATTTGGCTCGTATTTTCACTAGCTTTTGCCACTGCGCAAATTTAAACATGTTTTCAATGTTTTATCAGGTATCGCAGGTTTATAAAGTTCTTGGTTACGTCTATCTAGATAACCTCCAGCTCCTGTCGCCGTTTGCCACTCTCCAATATGTTTGTAATTGCTTGGAAAATCAGCACCTAAGCTCCGCATCAGCTCGATCGGGATGCTACGCGGCCCCCCTGACTCGAATAAAATCCAAGCTTTTGAAATATTTTCACATGATGTGTGGGATAGCGCTGTTTCAGCTAGTTGCAGACTACCAGGATAACCGCCAATCGTCCAAGCCTGACCAATACTATCCGCACCAATTGCATACAGAATACCTGGTGACTGCCCTGACAAATCAATCATTGGCATACTTGGTACAAACCCAGCCTTTTTCGCGATGACCATCCCAGAGGTAATATATTCGGAATAATCTTGCGATAACGTTAGGGTTGCTTTTTGAGGGCCTATTTCAATGGTGGAAACGTTCAACCTCAAGGGTTGCGGCTGCCGGTAAGGTTGCTCAAACGCTGTTTGCAAAAGAGTGGTTGTGACTGCTTGGACAGCTAATGCAAGGGGTAGCGCAAGGAACCATGAAGCAGTCTCACGGGCCAACGTTGCTAGCAGCATAAGTCCTGCAAGCACCCAAAAGATGGCAGCAGAACCACTAGCTTGCCAGTAATTGCCATTTGTGCCGAAAGCGTAAATGTAGGGCATTACCAAGAAGAGCACTGCAATGGCCCATTGCTTTACCGTAATGGTCTTCAGCGCCAACAAGCGACCAAGCATCAATGTTGCAATTGCGGCAGCAAAGACTACAGCAAATATCAATAACCCCTGAAACTGACCAAACCCAGCCACCCAGCTTGTCCGGCACAGGGTTAGTAAAGCAGTGAATATAAAAAAAATAATTGATATCGGCAAACCAATAAAATACTTTTTATTATTCTTCGCACACATGCTGCAGGTGGCGATAATAACTACACAGGAAAGAGAAAAAATAGTAATTTTAAATTTTTCATTCAACTGAAAATCATCAATCCGCAGGATTTGATTCAGAGCATGCCCCCCCCCCAGTAGCTTGGAAAATTCAATACCTAGGTTAATTCGATTTACAAACCCTGCAACAGAGCCATCAATCATTAACGCACTAGCTAAAAGCAGCACAAGTACACACGCCACAGTAAACGCGAGCATTCGAATTGAAAATTTGCGTGCTAATAGCAAATATATAAACACACAAACAGCTAGAGCGAGCGCCGTACTTGGCTTGGCCATAAAAGCTAACCAGCCACCGACACCAATCAACAGCCAGCCGATAAGGCTTGCACGGCATACACATTTCTCAGCAAAAACTAAGCCGACGGAAGAAACCAATAATGACTGTAGAGCAAGACTGTTGTAGCTTGGCGTAACCAGCCAGGAATCAAAGTGAATGAAAACACTGGTTGCAAAGCCAGCAGACAGCGTAAGCAGAGTAAATCGACTTTCTTTGAGAACTGGGGTAAGCGAGGTCAGGTAAGAGTAAACCAAACCTAAAGCCAGCCCGAAAGTTATAAGAATATTGACTTGTCTAAGAGTTGCTATGTCACCACCTAGAAGCTTATAAATTGGATGGTAGACAAACCCAAATTGGGTTATAGATCCATCATATAAAAATGGATTGGAAATCCAAACCAAATAAAAACTTTCATCAGTAAAATCAAAGCCGTAATAGGCATAACGCAACAACCAAGATACGATTAATAACGTCCCGACGGAACACAAAGCAACAAGTATTAGCTTTAATTTATTGTCGCCATTAATCATTGCTAGTTGCTTCAAAATTTAATCAGCAGCTCAAAGGCAATGAGACTTTGACACCATCTCTAGCAGATCTGTATATAGCCACTAACAGTTCTAAGCTCTTTAAACCAGAACGACCATCGGTTTCTGGCTCAACTTCGCCGCGCAATGTTTGAATGACATTGCCGTAGTAAAGCGGATGACCAAAGCCATAAACGCTGGTGGTGGCGTAGCTGGCGGCTTTGATTTGCTCGTCTTCGGGCAGTGCTTGTTCAAACTGCCACTCTTGAATCTCATTCACCGCTACACCGCCAATGCGAGCGGTGCCCTTTTCACCCAAAATGGTGATGGAGCCTTCTAGGTTTTTGGGATATGTGAGCATGCTGACGTTGAGCGTGCCCATGGCACCGCTGCGCCATTTAATGGCTGTAACGCCACTGTCTTCAGCCTCGATGTTGCGGGCTTGGGTGCCTGTGTAGGCCATGACGCTTTCGACGGGGCCAACGATCCAGTTGAGCAAGTCGATGTAGTGGCTGGCTTGGTTCATGAAGGCACCGCCATCAAACTCCCAAGTGCCGCGCCAGCCGTTGCCTTGGTCGTAATAATCTTGCGGACGCGTCCAAAACACGTTCATGGCTACGTTGTAAATGCGACCAAAGCGGCCCTGCTCTACGGCTAGTTTGAGTAGTTGCAAGGTGGCGTTGCGGCGGTTTTGCTTGACGACAAATAGGCGAACACCTGCATCGTCACAAGCCTTGACCATGCGCAAACCATCCTGCCAGCGGGTGGCCATGGGCTTTTCTGTCATCACATGTTTACCGGCCTTGGCCACATCCACAGCTTGCTGGGGGTGTAGGCCGCTAGGTGTAGTTAGTACCACCAAATCAGCCGTGGTGGCTTTAAGCATTTCAGCCAACTGACGGTGACCTTTGGCACCAGTGCGCTCAACGGCGCCTTTCAATGCAACTGGATCGATATCACAAACATCCACAAGTTCAATGTGGTCTGCGTGGGTTTCCATGGCACCAAAGTGGTTAGCAGCAATGCGGCCGCAGCCAACTAAGGCAAGGCGCAGTTTACGGCCCGTGATGGGTGTGTAGGTTTGCATAGGTAAAACGATTAAAGACGGAAGACGGTAAAGCCAGCTTCTGCCAACGCGTTGCGGCTGTAAAGGCTTTTAAGATCACCAATGACTGGCTGGTGGCTGCTGTTGCAGTGAGCGCGAAGCTGCTCAGCCGTGTGAGCACGAAACTCTTGATGCCCCACAGCCACAACAAGGCTGTCTACTTTGTGGCCTGGACCAATTTGACCAAGGGTAATGCCGTATTCATGCTGCACCTCTACGGCATTGGCCCATGGATCGGCCACCACCACATTGACACCCCAGCCTTGCAGCTCTTTGACCAAGTCAGCCACTTTACTGTTGCGAATATCTGGGCAGTTTTCTTTAAAGGTAATACCCATTATCCCCACCGTACTACGAGATACATCAATACCGTTTTGTAACATACGCTTGACAATGCCCTGGGCGGCGTAGCGAGCCATGTCGTCATTGATACGACGCCCAGCCAAGATGACTTGTGGGTGGTAACCCAGCTCTTCTGCTTTGTGCGTGAGGTAGTAAGGATCCACACCAATGCAATGTCCACCCACCATACCTGGGCGGAAAGGCAAGAAGTTCCACTTGCTACCGGCAGCCTCTAGCACCTCAAGCGTATCGATGCCAATGCGGTCAAAAATGACTGAAAGCTCGTTAACGAAGGCAATGTTTAAATCGCGTTGGCTATTTTCAATGACCTTGGCAGCTTCAGCCACTTTGAGGCTACTGGCCTTCCACGTACCAGCCTTGATGATGGTTTGATACAACGCATTGACTTCATCGGCCACGGCTGGTGTGCTGCCACTGGTAATCTTTTTGATGGTGGTAAGTGTGTTGACCTTGTCACCTGGGTTGATGCGCTCAGGGCTGTAGCCGCAGAAAAAGTCTTGGTTGAACTTGAGTCCACTGAACTCTTCAAGCACAGGTACGCACACTTCTTCAGTAGCGCCGGGGTAGACGGTAGATTCGTAAATCACGATGTCGCCCACCTTAAGCACTTTACCCACGGTTTCGCTAGCTTTGACCAGTGGTGTCATGTTGGGTCGATTGGCTTTGTCTACGGGCGTGGGCACGGTGACAATGAAGACTTGCGCTTGCTTCAAGTCTTGCAGGTTGGCGCTGTAGCTTAAGTGAGCAGCACTCTGAATCTCTTGAGGTGAACACTCTAATGTGTGATCTTTGCCCGATTGCAGCTCGTCAATACGCGTTTGGTTGATATCAAAACCAATGGTGGCACGATGTTTGCCAAACTCAACCGCCAATGGCAACCCAACATAACCTAAGCCAATAATTGCTATTTTTTTCATATTGCCACTTCAACGAAAACTGAATGCTTTTTTAATTTCAGCCACTTTGGCAGCAGACTCTTCCGATTGACTGGCAGACTGCCAAGCCTTACGAACAAACACGAATACCAGCAAGGCAAAGCCAGTAAGTAAAACAGCCAATATAACGACCATGCTTCTTTTGGGTGCCACTTTGCGCTGAGGCAAACTGGGCTCTTGGACAAAGACCTCTTTACCTTTGGCTTGAAGCTTTAAACCAAGCTCTAAGTTATTTAGCTTTAAGTTGGCAACTTGGCCTTTTGAATTGTTTGAATTGTTTGAATTGTTTGAATTGTTTGAATTGTTTGAATTGTTTGAATTGTTTGAATTGTTTGAATTGCTTTGCTTACTGCCCAGACGCTCCACCATATTGATGCCATCTGCAATGAGCTGGTTATTAATCGCGATTTCTTGAAGAATGGCCTCTTTTTCTTTGCCTTTAGGTTGTAGCTCAACCAACAAGACATCTATGGCGGCTTGGCCCAAGTTTTGGGCTGATTCTGGTGTACGACCTTTAGCTACCACTGTTGCAAACTTTGTTTTTTTGTCGCTCGAAAAACTCAGGTCCTTTTTTATTGAAGCGCGCGCATCGTCTTTGATGCCATCTGCATGTTGCAAATAGCCAAACTTTTCAATCAGCGGGTCAAGCACAGGAGCAGTATGAAGCAAAGCAACTTCTTCTTCGGTCAAACGCACAATGGCTACTGACTCGAAAGTTTTGGGCCACAAAAAGCTCAAGCCCCCCGCCAACACACTTACCAACAACGGGCCAAATACCAGCAGTTTCCATGACTCGGCCAAGGTAACCAAAATATCTAAAAAACTAATTTCGTCTTCTTCGTAGTGCTGCATTGCTTGTTCTGTCATATGGTTTTAGGCTTCTAAGACGTGCGTAACTTTGCCAAAACGGCGCTCACGTAAGGCATACGCGCCAAGCGCCTTATCCAGCTCGGCTTTGTCAAATTCAGGCCATAGCGCCTCCGTGAAATACAACTCAGCATAGGCAGATTGCCATAGCAAAAAGTTGCTGATGCGCTGTTCGCCGCCGGTGCGCACTAGCAGGTCTACATCGGGTATACCTGCGGTGCTGAGGTGCTGCGCCAGCTGCGCTTGGGTAAGCTGGCTAACGTTTGCATTTGGGTGTTCGGCTTGCCAGTTTTTAATGGCTTGAACCACGTCCCACCGGCCGCCGTAGTTGGCCGCCACCACCAGTGTGATGGCTTGGTTGTGTTGGGTGGCTTTTTCAGCGGCGTGGATGCGGGTTTGCAGCTCTGGCGCAAAGCCTGCCACGTCGCCTATCACCTTCAGGCGCACGCCCGCAGCAGCCAAGGCACCCATTTCTTTTTCGAGGTACTGCACAAACAGCCCCATCAGGGTAGATACCTCGTCGGCAGGGCGGCTCCAATTTTCTGTACTGAAAGCGAACAGGGTGAGGTACTTGATACCAAGATTTGCACAATGCTCAACAAGCGCCTTGACGCCAGCAGCGCCCTTCGCATGCCCAACGGTGCGTGGCATGTGGCGTTGTTGCGCCCATCTACCATTACCGTCCATGATGATGGCAATGTGCTGCGGCAAGTGAGTTGGCAAAGACAAGACTGTCACAAAACTGTAGTGAAATAAGTTCAGGCAGGCTACCGCCCTTTGACTCAATAGCAAAGCCTTCGATTATCAAACATGCCTTCATGGAAAAGACAGTCAACTTGCTCAATAAGACTACTTTGTAAGTATTTACATATTGAATTTTTTATCAACACTAGCTTATTCGACACTCACATTGAGTAGATAACCGTGTTTCTTTAGCAACGAATGCTTTTGCGCCTCTTCCAAATCTGCAGCAACCATTTCGGCACACATTTGTTGCACGGTGATTTCTGGCGTCCAGCCTAGCTGTCCTTTAGCCTTGGATGGGTCACCTAACAAGGTCTCAACCTCTGTGGGGCGGAAGTAGCGAGGGTCGATCTTGACTACCACGTCGCCCACCTTAAGGCCCGGGGCCTTGTCGCCTTTGATCGCGGTAACGGTGGCTGTTTCTTCAACGCCATTGCCTTCAAACTTCAAGATCACGCCTAGCTCTTCAGCGCTCCACTGTATGAATTGGCGCACGCTGTATTGCACTCCCGTGGCAATGACGAAGTCATCAGCCTTGTCTTGCTGCAGCATCATCCACTGCATGCGCACGTAGTCTTTGGCATGTCCCCAGTCGCGCAGGGCGTCTAGGTTGCCCATGTACAGGCATCGCTCTAAGCCTTGAGCGATATTGGCAAGGCCTCGGGTGATTTTGCGGGTGACAAAGGTCTCGCCACGGCGTGGGCTTTCGTGGTTAAACAAAATACCGTTGCAAGCATACATGCCATAGGCTTCGCGGTAGTTAACGACGATCCAGTACGCATACATCTTAGCCACAGCGTAAGGGCTACGTGGATAAAAAGGCGTGGTTTCTTTTTGTGGGATTTCTTGTACCAAGCCATACAACTCAGACGTGCTGGCTTGGTAGAAACGGGTCTTCTTCTCCAGCCCCAAGATGCGAATGGCCTCGAGCAGGCGCAAGGTGCCAATCCCGTCCACGTCGGCGGTGTATTCAGGCGACTCAAACGACACGGCCACATGGCTTTGGGCGCCAAGATTGTAGATTTCATCTGGCTGCGTTTCTTGCACGATGCGAATGAGGTTGCTGGTGTCACTCAGGTCGCCATAATGCAGCTTGAAGTTGGCGTGCTCGATGTGTGGGTCTTGATAGATGTGGTCGATGCGCTGGGTGTTAAACAGCGAAGCGCGACGCTTGATGCCATGGACAATGTAGCCCTTCTCAAGCAAGAACTCCGCAAGGTACGAACCGTCTTGGCCTGTGATGCCCGTGATGAGGGCTACTTTGGGTTGGTTTTGTTGGGTCATTGTTTGCTCACAAAGTCTTGATAAGCGGCAGCAAGGCCATGTTGTAAATCTACCTTAGCTTGCCAGCCAAGTGCATTGAGGCGGGAGCTGTCCATCCACTTGCGTGGGGCGCCATCGGGTTTGGATGTATCGAATTCGATCTGGCCTGCATAACCCACAGCTTGGGCGATGGTTTGTGCCACTTCAGCAATGGTGACGTCCGAGCCACTGCCTACGTTGATGTGGCTTTGCATGGGCGTGGTGTACTGGTCGTAGGTGGCTTTGGGCAGCTGCATGACGTGCACACTGGCCGCAGCCATGTCGTCCACATACAAAAACTCACGTCGCGGTGTGCCTGTACCCCAGATGGCAACGCTTGGCGCTTTGACTAGCTTGGCCTCATGGAAGCGGCGAATGAGCGCAGGGATGACGTGGCTGTTTTCGGGGTGATAGTTGTCGCCCGGGCCATACAGGTTGGTGGGCATGACGCTGCGGTAGTCCACACCATGGCTTGCGCCGTATTGGCGGTTGTAGCTTTCGCACAGTTTGATGCCAGCAATTTTGGCAATGGCGTAGGGCTCATTCGTGGGCTCTAGCGTGCCTGTCAACAGCGCGTCTTCACGCATGGGCTGCTGCGCCATACGCGGATAGATGCAACTGGAGCCTAAGAACAACAGCTTTTGCACACCATTTTGAAATGCAGCCTCAATCACATTCGCTTGCATCATGAGGTTTTGGTAAATGAAGTCTGCGGGGTAGGTGTTGTTGGCATGAATGCCGCCCACCTTGGCTGCAGCGAGATACACCTGCACGGGCTTTTCAGCGGCGAAGAACGCTTGCACTGAGGCTTGGTTGGCCAGGTCTAGCTCGGCATGTGTGCGCGTGATGATTTGGTTTTGCGTCAGGCCCTGCTCCAGCAACTGACGCACGATGGCTGAGCCCACCATGCCGCGATGGCCTGCGACGTAAATTTTTTGGTTTGTCATTGGTTGTCAGAACGTCCGTAGGCGTCTTCAAAACGTACGATGTCATCCTCACCCAAATAGCTGCCCGATTGGACTTCGATGATTTCTAGCGGAATGCTGCCAGGGTTAGCCAAGCGGTGCACCTCGCCCAAAGGAATGTAGGTGGATTGGTTTTCACCCAACAAGGTGACTTTGTCGCCACATGTGACCTCGGCCATGCCCTTGACCACAATCCAGTGCTCTGCACGGTGGTGGTGTTTTTGCAAACTCAGGCTTGCACCAGGCTTGACTTGGATTCGTTTGACCTTGAAACGTTCAGATTCGTCAATGCTGTCGTACCAGCCCCATGGGCGATGCACTTTGCGGTGCAAGTTAAGCTCTTCACGCTTGTTAGCTTCAAGCTTCTGCACGAGCTTTTTGACATTTTGACTTTGTGAGCGATCGGCCACAAGGACGGCATCGGCCGTTTCAACCACAATGAGATTGCTCACACCCACAGCGCCTACCAAGCGGCTGCTGGCGTGTATGAAGGTGTTGGATGTATCAGCCAACAAGGTATCGCCCTGCACCACGTTGCCTTGTGCGTCTTGATGGCCGTCTTGGTTGACTTGCCATACAGCGTCCCAAGCACCCAGGTCGCTCCAACCTGCGTCTAGCGGCACCATGTGTATGGGGTAGTTAGAGCTTGGGCACTTCTCCATGACGGCGTAGTCGATCGACTCGGAGGGCACTTGAATGAAGGCATTTTTGTTTGGGCGAACGAAGGGCGTATCGATGTTTTTATCATGCCATGCGACTTGTGTAGCCGTGGCAATGTCGGGGCGAAATTGGCGCAGCGCTTTGAGCCATGCGCTGGCTCGCAGCACAAACATGCCGCTGTTCCAGGTGTGTTGCCCACCCTCCAAGTAAGCCTTAGCTACTTCTAGAGTTGGTTTTTCTGCAAACTGCGCCACGGTGTATTCACCATGCTCACCAGCGGCACCCGACTGCTGGATGTAGCCATAGCCGGTTTCGGGCTTGTTAGGCGTGATGCCCAAGATCACGATGCTGCCGTTGGCTGCAGTACGAATGCTTTGTTGCAACGCCTGCTGAAACGCAACAAGATTTTGCACGGTTTGGTCGGCGGGGGTGACGACAAGAATGGGGTCTTGTCCATCTTCAGTGGCTTGCAACGCTGCCAAGGTGAGCGCGGGCGCGGTGTTACGACCTGCGGGCTCTAGCAATAAGGTGGCTTTGATACCGTTGAGTTCGCGCAGTTGTTCAAGTGTCAAAAAGCGGTGCTGTTCGTTAGTTACCACCAAGGTGTTGCCCACCGTGATATCTGCAGCGCCTAAGCGATTGACTCGCTCGACCGCTTGCTGAAACAAGCTGGTCGTGCCCGATAAAACTAAAAACTGCTTAGGAAAACCCGCACGAGACAGGGGCCATAGGCGCGTGCCGGAGCCGCCGCAAAGAATGACTGGAATTATTTGATGCATTTGAGAATTATCGCTTTGAAGCTATGCGACACGTAGACTCTCGACGGCCATGCATAGCTTTTGCGGTTGACCCAGCAAATCAACCAACACAAAAGCACGCGTTTCACCATCGTGGGCGATGTATTTACCCTCTAGGCCTTGCAAGGAACCACTGGCCACTTGCACGTTGTCGCCAGGAACAAACATACGCTCGACGGTATCAGACGGAGCATCTTTTAAGAACGCGATGAACTCGGAAGGTACTTTGGCGGGCTGTGGACCAAAGCTGACCAGTTTGCTCACACCCAAGGTTGAGCGAATCGGGCCCCAGTTTTGATTTTGGTCGTCGAGCTGAATGAACAGATAACGGCTGAACATAGGCTCGGTGATGGTCTGCACTTTTTGGTTACGCAGTTTTTGCACTTGCATGGTCGGCAAGAAGCAGTTGAAACCTTGGTTTTGCAGGTTTTCAAGGGCACGGGCTTCTTGGCGGGGCTTGGTGTGAACCACGTACCAGGCTTGGTGGGTTGTCTCGGGTTTTTCGCTACTCATTGTTAGAGAAGTCTAACTAAACTTCATGTGGTGTTTGGCTGCACTCGGCGTTAAAGTGCAGTTTTATGTTTTGTTTGAAAGCGTGCCCACATGTCTACCAAAAACCCGTTTGACCCCGCAGCGATGTCTGACAACGTGAAAGAGCAAGCCCAGCAAATTTGGCTGGCTGGCTTAGGCGCATTTGCTAAAGCACAACAAGACGGCACTAAGGCGTTTGAAAAGCTGGTGAGCGACGGCATCACCATGCAGCGCAAGGTGCACACCACCGCCGAAGAAAAACTGGCCGAAGCTACACAAAAAGCGCAGCAAGCAGCACATACGCTGAGCGAGCGTGCGACCGGCCAATGGGGAAAACTGGAAGGTATTTTTGAAGAACGCGTAGCCAAGGCCATGCATGGTTTGGGTGTACCTTCAGCCGCAGAGCTGAAAGCGCTGCACGCGCGTGTGGCTGCGCTTGAGGCGCAACTCGGTGTAAAACAAAAAGCAGCAACAAAGCCTACAGCCAAGCCCGCCACTAAAACTGCCGCGAAGAAAGCGCCAGCTAAGAAAACAGCCAAGAAATAATTGATGGCAAAGAAAGCGCCACGCCGTACCGCAGAGCGGATATTGGAGGTCACGCTCGATCTCTTTAACCGCTTTGGCGAGCCCAATGTGTCGACCACATTGATCTCGTCCGAGCTCAACATCAGCCCTGGCAACCTGTACTACCACTACCCCGCCAAGGAGGAGCTGGTCACGGCGCTTTTTAACCGCTATGAGTCGGCACTGAATGAGTTGCTCAACGCTGCCCCGGGTGTGCACGACGTGGAAGACGCTTGGTTTTTCATGCACACGCTGTTTGAGCTGGTGTGGCAATACCGCTTTTTGTATCGCGATTTAAATGACTTGCTGAGCAAAAACCGCAAGCTGGAAACGCACATCAAAGACGCACTGCTGCACAAGACCACTGCGTTTCGCACCCTGCTGGACAGCCTAGAACACGATGGTGCACTGGCTATCTCCGTCAGCGAGCGTGAAGCGACAGCCACGCATATGGTGGTGATGCTGACGTGGTGGCTAAGCTACGAATACGTGCGCGACCCGCGCCACGCGCTAGAGCCCGAGAGTGCGCAGGCATCGCTGCTGCGCGGGGCTAAGAGTGTGTTGGGTTTATTGCTGCCTTATGCAACGGCGGAACACAAAGAGCACTTGAACGCACTACTCTCCGCCTACTGAGCCACAAGTACTCACAAGCGATGCGAGTTAAATAATTGGGTTCTGACCCCGATTAACTAATCAGCGGAGTGAGGCTTCTACGAGCTTGACCCAATAGGTCGCCCCCAAGGGGATGAGCGCATCATTGAAGTCATAGTTGGGGTTATGCAGCGTACAAGGCCCCTCGCCATGCCCCATCTCGCGATGTACACCGTCACCATTGCCGATGAAGCAATACGCACCGGGTTTGGCTTGCAGCATGTACGAGAAATCTTCTGCACCCATGGTGGGTTCTTGTGACACCACGTTGTCTGCGCCCACGATGTCGGTCATCACCTCTCGCGCAAAGTTGGCTTCTGCAGGATGGTTGATGGTGGGTGGGTAATTACGCTCAAACTCAAACGTACAGGTCGCACCAAAGGCGGCACTGGTGTGCGCAGCGATATCGCGCATGCGTTGCTCGATCATGTCGAGCACTTCTACGCTGAAGGTGCGCACCGTGCCTTGCAGCTCGCAATGGTCAGGCACCACATTGGTGGCTTCGCCTGCGTTGATCATCGTCACCGAAATCACGCCTGCATCAACGGGCTTTTTGTTGCGGCTGACGATGGTTTGAAAGGCTTGCACCATTTGACAGGCGACCAACACTGGGTCGATGCCGTTGTGCGGCAATGCTGCATGGCAGCCTTTGCCGTGGATGGTGATTTTGAATTCGTTGCTTGACGCCATCACAGGGCCAGCACTCAACGCGAACTGTCCTTCTTTGAGGCCCGGCCAGTTGTGCATGCCGTAGACGGCTTGCATGGGGAACTTGTCAAACAAGCCATCACGCATCATCTCGCGTGCGCCACCACCGCCCTCTTCAGCGGGCTGAAAAATGAAATACACCGTGCCGTCAAAGTCTTGGTGCTGAGACAAATATTGCGCCGCAGCCAACAGCATGGCCACATGGCCATCGTGGCCGCAGGCGTGCATCTTGCCAACGTGTTGGCTGGCGTGAGCAAATTGGTTGAACTCTTGCATGGGCAAGGCATCCATGTCAGCGCGTAAGCCAATGGCGCGATCACTTGTGCCGCATTTCAAGATGCCCACCACGCCAGTTTTGCCCATGCCGCGATGGATGGGAATGCCCCATTCGGTCAGTTTTTGCGCGACCAAATCGGCGGTGCGAATTTCTTCAAAACACAGCTCGGGGTGGGCGTGGATGTCGCGGCGAATGGCCGCGATGGAGGAAGCTTGCTTGGTGAGGGAATCAAGGACTTTCATGGCTTGAGTCTAGCCGCAGCGCTGGCCCTCTGTCATGAAGGGCTATCCCGTCAAACCAAAGTTAGTACAACGCTTTAGTAAAGCCCGCGAGATGGCCACACAGGCGATGGATGGTCCAACCGGTGCTTGGCAATTTCAAGCAGGCCATCAAAGATGAGCGAATCGACCAACTCAAACTGCACCGACATGCTGGGCGCCATCTTCCAACCTGCGCCGCCGGTCATGTAGCACGCGGGCTCAGCGCCGCAGTGTTGGCGCACGTGCTGCACCATTCGCTCCACCGCACCTGCAATGGCGTAAGTACCGCCACTGGTCAGGGCATCGCTGGTGTTGGTGGGAAACTCGCACACTTCACCCGTGGGCACGCGCAAGCCTGCCGTGCCCGACTCCAACGCGCGCAGCATGATGCCGTGGCCCGGCAAGATGAGTCCGCCTAAAAACTTGCCACTGGTGTCAATGGCCTCGACCGTCACAGCTGTACCGACCATCACCACCACCATGGGTTTGGATGCGCCACCGCTGACGTTGCGAAGCATGCGCGCATGTGCACCAATCATGGCGACCCAACGGTCTGCGCCTAAGCGTGTGGGGTGGTCGTAGCCATTGGTCAAACCCGCCTCAGCGGCAGACGACACGGCCCAATGTGGCGTGATGTCCCACAGCTCCATTTGTTCTTCCACACGTCGGCGAATGGCCTCGCCCGCCACGATGCAGCCCAGCATGTGTGTGGGCTCTGGCAGTTCGCGCCAGTCTTCGTCGGCCAAGCGGTCGATGTTTTCTAAAAACACCGCTCCGCTGCCTAGCAGCGTGGCGCCGGGCGCGGGGCTGTCGTACAGGCCCCACTTGAGGCGTGTGTTGCCCACATCGAGTGCAAGAAATGTCATGGGATTTGAATCAGTTTTGACGCCATGGCAGTCCGCGCATGCGCCAACCACCTTGGGTGCCACGGTGACCGTCGGCATTGGCGTCGCCCTCGAAGCCTTCGAGGATGTTGTAAGCCTCAAGGCCCAGCTCTGTGGCGCGTTGGGCAGCAGCGATGGAACGCACGCCGCTGCGACACAGCAGCACAATTTTTTTGCCATTGGCAGCGGCACGCACATCGCGGTCAAACGCGGGGTTCATGGCCATACCCGGCCATTGTTTCCAAGGCACAGACACCGCACCCGGCACAAAACCCACCCAAGCCAGCTCGGCTTCAGATCGCACATCCACCATCACAGCCTCGCCAGACTGCATCCAAGCGTTGGCAGTTTCTGGCGTGACGTCACCCGCATAACCAACGGCTGGGCGCACTTGCGAAGAGGAAGAAACAGACATGAAATAAAAAAGGGGCGTGAAAACATGGGCAGTATAGAGACTGAACCCACGTTTGACGCCCCTCTCGGAGGAAAACCCTAGAAGGTTTTTTGCAAACCTGATCAGTGGCCTCCGCCCAAATACGCAGCCTTCACGGCTGGGTCGTTCTTGAGCTTGCTGGCTTCGCCGTGCACCGAGATGCGGCCGTTTTCCATCACGTAGCCGTAGTCGGCCACGTTCAGAGCGGCAGCAGCAAACTGCTCGACCAACAGCATGGTCACACCTTGGCTCTTGAGGTTTTCAATGATTTTGAAAACTTCTTCCACCAAGATAGGCGCCAAGCCCATGGAGGGCTCATCGAGCAACACCACTTCGGGGTTGAGCATGACAGCGCGGGCCATGGCCAGCATTTGCTGCTCACCGCCCGACAAAGTGCCGGCCAGTTGGTTGCGTCGCTCTTTGAGGCGAGGGAACAAGTCCATCGCACGGTCGAGATCACCAGCCACATCGCCTTTAGGGCGACTGCCGGTCAAACGTGGGAAGGCACCCAAAGTGAGGTTATCTGTCACCGTCATGGTGGCAAACACACGGCGACCTTCGGGCGAGTGGGCCAAGCCACGCTTGGCGATGGAGAAAGACTCCATGCCGTCAATGCGTTCACCGTTCAAGGTGATCTCACCCGCGGTGGGCGCAATCATGCCGCTCACCGCACGCATGGTGGTGGTCTTGCCAGCACCGTTAGAGCCAATCAGGGTGACCACTTTGCCTTTGGGCACTTCAAGCGAAATGCCATGCAGCACGTGGACTTTGCCGTAACCGGCTTCGAGGTTTTTAATCGTCAACATCTCTAATTCTCCGTATGCGCTTAGGCCGCTGTGCCGCCGAGGTAGGCTTCAATCACCTTCTCGTTGGCCTGCACTTCTGCTGGCAAACCTTCGGCAATCTTTTGACCGAAGTCGAGGACCGAGACCGTGTCGCAAACACCCATCACCACATCCATGTGATGCTCGATCAAGATCACGGTGATGCCGTGGTCGCGAATCTTGCGGATGATTTGAATGAGCTCTTTGATGTCAGGAGCCGTCAGGCCAGCAGCGGGTTCATCCAACAACAAGAGCTGTGGGTCGAGCGCCAAAGCGCGTGCAATTTCGAGCAAGCGTTGCTTGCCATAGGGCAAGTTACGCGCTTGTTCGTCAGCCAGTTCAGACAAGCCCACAAAGTTGAGCAAGCCCATGGCGCGTTCGTTGGCCGCAGTGTCTTCGCTGACATAGCGTGAAGAGTTGAACGCCACATCCACAAAGTTGCTGTGGAAGGTGTGGTGCAAACCCACCAAGACGTTTTGCAAGGCGGTCATCTCGCCAAACAACTGCACGTTTTGGAAAGTGCGCGCAATGCCAGACAACGCGATGTCTGAGGAGGTGCGACCAACGACTGACGTGCCTTCAAACTCAATGCTGCCAGCTGTAGGCACATAGATGCCTGTCAACACGTTCATCATCGTGCTCTTGCCAGAACCGTTGGGGCCAATCAACCCGTGAATGGTGCCGCGTTTGATGCGCAGATCAACTTGGTTGATCGCCTTCAAGCCGCCAAACTGCATCAGCACTTGGTTGGCCACCAACAAGTCTTCGCCACCATGCTTGGCTGCACGAATGATGGGGTCGCCACTGGTGGTGACGTGCTCAACGTGTTGCACGGTGGCGTGTTTGCGGTGTGCCCACAAGCTACGCACAAAGCCCACGATGCCATCTTGGAGGTAATACACCACGAACAGAATCATCAAACCGAAGATGGACAAACGCCAGTCGGTGATGCTTTCCAACCAGAAGGCAAACACAGCCAATGCCGCAGTGCCCACCACTGGCACAGCCATGGTTTGTGGCGTGGTGATTTTGCGAGCCACGCCAATGATGGCGCCAATCAACATCAACACAGCCAACACGCTGGCGACCATGCGGAACATTTCCAAGTCATCAAGCAGCTTAGGCAGCAACACAATGATGGTGGCCCCCAGCATTGAACCAATACGTGTCTTGCGACCGCCCATGATCACAGCCAACAAGAACATCACCGTGAGTTCGTTGTTGTAGGTATTGGGCGAAATATATTGCTCAGAGTAGGCATACAAGCAGCCAGCCAAACCAGCAAAGCCAGCGCTGATCACAAAGGCATACACCTTGTATTTGTAAACCGACACACCCATGCAGTCAGACGCCACAGGGCTGCCACGCAACGCTTCAAACGCGCGACCTAATTGAGAGCGCAACACGCGGTGCACCACCAACAACGACAACGCTAGCAATGCGGTGACCACCCAGTAAAACGATTGCTCGTCAAACTTGTAGCCAGACACGGTGGGCTTGGGGATTTTGATACCCATGGGGCCTTCGGTGAGGAAGGTCATCTCATTGATCAAGATTTGGATGATGGTGCCAAAGGCCATGGTCACCATCGCCAAATAGGGGCCAGACACGCGCAGCGCAGGCAGCGCGAGCAATGCACCAAACACAGCGGTGACCGCAATGCTGGCTGGCACGATCACCCAGAAAGGCGCGCCAAGTTTCATGAACAGCACGCCTGCTGTGTAAGCACCAATGCCAAACAAACCAGCATGGCCCAGTGACACTTGACCGGTGTAACCCACCACGATGTCCAAACCAAACAACAAGATCGCGTAGATCATGATGGTTTCGACCAAGTGGATGTAGTACGGGTTGTGCGTGAACACGGGCACGAGTGCCAACAGCACAAAGCCCACGATAGATGCGAGTAGATATTTGCGATTCATGTTTAAACCTTCTTGATCGCAGATTTACCAAACAGTCCAGCAGGCTTGACTGCCAAGACCAAGAGCAACAAGACCAAGCCTGGCACGTCTTTGTAGCCAGTGGAAATGTAAAAACCTGTGGTGGTTTCGGCAACACCCAAAATGATGCCGCCCACGATGATGCCCATGCCACTGGTCAAACCACCAATGATGGCAACCGCAAATGCTTTCAGGCCCAACACGGCGCCCATGGTGGCACCAGTCAATGTGAGCGGCGCAATCAACACACCTGCAAACGAAGCGGTGAGTGAAGACAAGGCATACGAGAAGGTGATGACCAAGCCCGTGTTGATGCCCATCAACTTAGCTGCATCGCGGTCGTTGAACGTGGCCACCACAGCTTTGCCATAAATGGTTTTTCGGTTGAAAAACTCCACTGCCAACATCATCACCAAAGCGCCAGCGATCACCAACAACTCCATGGGCAGCACGTTGGCGCCCAAGACTTTCATGGGAGCTTCTGGCAGCGGTGATGGAAATTTCAAATCGTCGCGGCCCCAAATGTTTTCGGCCACGTTTTTAAAAATAATGCCCAAGGCGATGGTGGACATGATCCAACCAAACTCGCTCTTGATTTTGATAGCAGGTCGCACACCAATACGTTCAACCAATGCACCTTGCAGCAAGCCAAAGGCGCCGACAACAGGCAGCGCCAACCAGTAGTTGACGCCTAGGCTGTCAACCAATGTCAAGCCCACCAGGGCGCCCAACATCAAGGCCTCGCCTTGACCGAAGTTCAAGGTATCAGAGGTTGCAAACGTCAACTGGTAGCCAAACGCGATCACCGCGTAAATCATGCCCAGCGCGATGCCACTGTAGATAAGTTGCAGCAGAATTTCCATATATGCGCTCTTGATTAAAAAGCACCGTACTCACTTGCCATGGCAGCAAGTACGGTGCTTGGTTTTCTAAAAAATAATTACTTCTTAGCAGGTTGTTTGGCAACCTTGGTACGGATGTCAGAACCTTTCTTGCGGTCCTCTTCGTAGGCATACACCACGCGGCTACCCTTGACTTCACCAAACACAGGAATGTTGGCAGTGATGGCTTCGTGGTCGTCGTGGGTGAATGGCTTGTCGTACGTTGTCACAACGCCTTCCACTTTGGCTTGCAGGTTTTCCAAGGCTTCGCGAACCTTAGGACCTTCTGTGGTGCCAGCTTGCTTGATCGCAGCTGCCAACAGGTACACCGAGTCATAGCCTTGAGCGGCAGACACAGGCGAGTCGATGCGGTTGTTCTTTGGCTTGAAGGTCTTCAAGTAGCTGTCGATGAAGGCTTTGCGCTTCATGGTGTTGGGCTCTTGAATGAAGGTTTGTGGCATGCGCGCACCTTCGCCACCAGGGCCTGCGTTGTCAATGAAGTTGGCCATTGACAATGTCCAGCTACCGATCATGGGAACTTTCCAACCCAGCTTGGTCATGCCGTTGGCGATTTGAGCCAATTCTGGGCCAATCGCGTAAGTCAAGATCACTTCAGCACCAGCCTCTTTGGCCTTGAGCAACTGAGCAGTCATGTCCACGTCTTTCACGTTGAACTTCTCAACCGCAACAGCCTTCACGCCTTTAGCAGCCAATGCTTTTTCCAAGTCATCACGCCCCAGTTGGCCGTAGTTGGTGGAGTCAGCCAAGATGGCGACTTTCTTGAAACCGCGACGTGTGATGGCTTCTTCCACAATCATCGGCGCTTGAATGCTGTCGTGCGCGGCGTTGCGGAAAATGTAGTTGTCTGGAAACTCTGGCGCTTTGAACTGCTGAGTCACGATGGAGCCAGTGGCCACGTTGTTGAACACAGGAATCTTGGCTTCTTGGTAGAAGCGTTGTGAGGCCAAGGCCACGCCCGTGTTGATAAAGCCCATGGTTGCCACCACTTGCTCTTTGTTGATCAACTCTTGGGCGATTTGCACGCCGCGCTCGTTTTTGGCTTCGTCATCGCGTTCAACGAGTTGAATTTGCTTGCCCAACACGCCGCCGGCTTTGTTGATTTCTTGTGCAGCCAAGCGCACGCCATCGCGCATGCTCACGCCCATAGAAGATGAGCCACCGGTGTAGGGGCCAGTCACGCCAATTTTGATGGTGTCAGCCGCTGTGGCCAAGCCTGCAGCGAACATCAACGACGCAATGGCAGTCAATTTCAAGGTACGAATCATGGGTGTCTCCTAAACGTGAATGATTTCGAGAATTACAAGCGCGATTCTGAACGTCTAAGACAGTCTTTGTCACATCCGGACGTACGTAAAACTACGATTTAGTCACGCTGGAGACGGGTGAAAACCCTAGTATTGATGCGGTTTGCAAGGGTTTTTGACCAAAATTCAACAAGCCCCGTTATGATTGACGTTTACGTAAACGTAAATTCACCAACCTTCCGTTTTCCGGAGCACCGCATGTCTGACTTGTCCGCCGAATTCCAAGCTCTTGCCAACTACAAGCCCACGCAAAAAGTGCGCTTCGTCACCGCCGCCTCTTTGTTTGACGGCCACGACGCTGCCATCAACATCATGCGTCGCATCTTGCAAGGCATGGGCGCCGAGGTGATTCACTTGGGCCACAACCGCTCGGTGGACGAAGTGGTGACCGCTGCGCTGCAAGAAGACGTGCAAGGCATTGCCATCAGCTCGTACCAAGGCGGCCACGTAGAGTACTTCAAGTACATGGTCGATTTGCTGCGTCAGCGCGGCGGCGAACACATCCAAGTGTTTGGCGGCGGCGGCGGCGTGATCGTGCCCCCAGAAATTCGCGAACTACAAGCCTACGGCGTGACCCGCATTTACAGCCCCGAAGACGGCCAAAAGATGGGCCTGCAAGGCATGATTGGCGAGATGATCATGCGCTGCGACAAAGACTTGTCGGGCTACGCACCCAAAGCCGTGAAAGAGATTCAAGGCCATGACGAAATGGCTTGGCGCAAATTGGCCCAGCTCATCACCGCACTTGAGAACGAAAAGGCCGATCACAAAGTGGTCGAAGCCGTACGCAAAGAATCGCTCAACCACAAAGTGCCCGTGCTGGGCATCACCGGTACAGGCGGTGCGGGCAAGTCATCGCTCACCGACGAACTGGTGCGCCGCATCCGTTTGGACCAAGGCGATGCGCTGCGCATTGCCGTCATCTCTATCGACCCCTCACGCCGCAAGAGCGGTGGTGCTTTGCTGGGCGACCGCATTCGCATGAACGCCATCGGCCCGTGGAGCAATGGCTCACGCGTCTTCATGCGCTCACTCGCCACCCGCGACTTTGGCAGCGAAATCAGCGCCGCCCTGCCCGATGTGCTGGCCGCCGCCAAGTGCGCGGGCTTTGACCTCATCATTGTGGAAACCTCGGGCATTGGCCAAGGCGACGCTGCCATCGTGCCGCACGTGGACGTGCCCATGTATGTGATGACGCCTGAGTTTGGCGCAGCCAGCCAGCTGGAAAAAATCGACATGCTGGACTTTGCCGAGTTCATCGCCATCAACAAGTTTGACCGCAAAGGCGCCAGCGACGCGCTGCGCGATGTGGCCAAGCAAGTGCAACGCAACAAAGAAGCGTGGCACACACCGACCGAGCAAATGCCCGTCTTTGGCACCATGGCCGCGCGCTTCAACGACGACGGCGTGACCGCGTTGTACCAAGCCCTCAAAGGCCGCCTGACTGAGTTGGGCCTGACCTTCAAAGAAGGCCGCTTGCCACTGGTGAATGTGCGCCACAGCAGCAACCAAACACCTGTGGTGCCTGCCGCACGCACACGCTACTTGGCCGAGATCACCGACACCGTGCGTGGTTACAAAAAGCGTGCACGCACACAAGCCAAACTGGCCCGCGAAATTCAACAGCTGCGCGAAGCCGCACGCATGCTGCAAGAAGGCAAGCCTGACCGCGCCAAAGCCTCTGAAGCCGCGATTGATTTGGCGGTGAAGCGTGAAGAAAACCTAGGTAGTGCAGAGCGCAAGCTCTTGGCCCAATGGCCCGACATGCAAGCCGCCTACGCAGGCGACGAGTATGTGGTGAAGATTCGCGACAAAGAGATTCGCACCGCACTCACCACCAAGTCCCTCAGCGGCACCGTCATTCGCAAAGTGGCCTTGCCCACGTACGAAGACCACGGCGAAATCTTGAAGTGGCTCATGCTCGACAACGTGCCCGGCAGCTACCCCTACACCGCAGGCACCTTTGCGTTCAAGCGCGAGGGCGAAGACCCCACCCGCATGTTTGCGGGCGAAGGCGACCCCTTCCGCACCAACCGCCGTTTCAAACTGGTGAGCGAAGGCATGGACGCCAAGCGTTTGTCCACCGCGTTTGACTCGGTCACGCTCTACGGCAACGACCCTGATCCACGCCCAGACATCTACGGCAAGGTGGGCAACTCGGGCGTGAACGTGGCCACACTGGACGACATGAAGGTGTTGTACGACGGGTTTGACCTGTGCAACCCCACCACCAGCGTGTCAATGACCATCAACGGCCCCGCACCATCCATTCTTGCGATGTTCATGAACACCGCCATCGACCAAAACATCGAGAAGTTCAAAAAGGACAACGGGCGCGACCCAACCGAAACCGAGACCGCCAAGATCAAAGAGTGGGTCATGCAAAACGTGCGCGGCACGGTGCAAGCCGACATCTTGAAAGAAGACCAAGGGCAAAACACTTGCCTCTTCTCAACCGAATTCAGCTTGAAGGTGATGGGCGACATCGCGCAGTACTTTGTGCACAACCAAGTGCGCAACTTCTACAGCGTGTCCATCAGCGGCTATCACATTGCCGAAGCGGGTGCGAACCCGATTTCACAATTGGCGTTCACGCTCTCCAACGGCTTCACCTTTGTGGAAGCCTACTTGGCGCGTGGCATGCACATTGACGATTTCGCACCTAACCTGAGCTTCTTCTTCAGCAACGGCATGGACCCCGAGTACACCGTGATGGGCCGCGTGGCACGTCGCATTTGGGCGGTGGCGATGAAAGAGAAGTACGGCGCGAATGAGCGTTCACAAAAGCTGAAATATCACATCCAAACCTCTGGCCGCTCATTGCACGCGCAAGAGATTCAGTTCAACGACATCCGCACCACGCTGCAAGCGCTGATTGCGATTTACGACAACTGCAACAGCCTGCACACCAACGCGTTTGACGAAGCCATCACCACACCCACCGAAGACTCGGTGCGCCGTGCCATGGCGATTCAGCTCATCATCAACCGCGAGTGGGGCTTGGCTAAAAACGAAAACCCCAACCAAGGTGCGTTCATCATCGAAGAGCTTACCGAGTTGGTGGAAGAAGCCGTTCTGGCCGAGTTCGAGCGCATTGCCGAACGCGGCGGCGTGTTGGGCGCGATGGAAACCGGCTACCAACGCGGCAAGATTCAAGACGAATCGATGACCTACGAAATGCTCAAACACACCGGCGAGCTGCCCATCATCGGCGTCAACACGTTCCGCAATCCGCATGGCGAACAAGTGATGGACAAGCTCGAACTGGCCCGCTCCACCGAAGAGGAAAAGCAAAGCCAGCTCAAGCGCTTGAACGACTTTCACACCCGCCACAAGGCTGAAGCCGAGGTTCAGCTCAAGCGCTTGCAGCAGGCTGTGATCGACAACGCCAACGTGTTTGAGGTGTTGATGGATGCGGTGCGTGTGTGTTCACTCGGTCAAATCACCAACGCTTTGTTTGAAGTGGGTGGGCAATACCGTCGCAACATGTAATAGGGCTGTTGCGAGCGCGGTCATGAATTGACACAAAGCGCTCGTAACATCGGGGCATGAGTATTCGCCCACCTTTCACCGCCCCCACCCGTCACACTGACGCCGACAGCGCCCTTGCCCAAGTGCAAGCGCTGTACCAAACCAGCCTTGATCACTTGCGCCAAGCCATGCGTGAATTTGTGTCGGGTACAAACTTTGAACAGCGCGTGCGTGCGTTCTACCCGTTTGTCCGCATTCACACCAAACACGGCGCACTACAGGCTGGCAGCGATGCGGCACACCTGAGCTACGGCTTCGTGGCGGAACCCGGCCGCTACGAGACCACCCTCACCCGCCCCGACTTGTTTGCCGCGTATTACCGCGAGCAATTCCGTCTGCTGCTGCAAAACCACGGCGGCACGCTGGAAGTGGGCGTGAGCCACCAGCCTATCCCTGTGCATTTTTCATTCGCCGACCACGACCATGTGGAAGGCGAGATGAGCGCCGAGCGACGCCAACTCATGCGCGAAGTGTTTGACCTGCCCGACCTCACCGCCATGGACGACGGCATTGCCAATGGCACGTTTGAAGCCAGACCTAATGAGCCGCAGCCTTTGTCGCTGTTCACCGCCGCGCGCATGGACTATTCGCTACAGCGGCTGCGCCACTACAGCGGCACCAGCCCTGAACATTTTCAGAACTATGTGTTGTTCACCAACTACCAGTTCTACATCGACGAGTTTGTGCGTTTGGGCCACGAAGCCATGCAAGACCCCAACAGCGAATACCTTGCGTTTGTAGAGCCCGGCAACGTGGTCACGCGTCGTGTGGGTATGCCAGCAGAAGCGAACGACGCACTAGGGAAAGTGCCGCCGCGTTTGCCACAAATGCCCGGCTACCACTTGGTGCGCGCAGACCACACCGGCATCACCATGGTGAACATCGGTGTGGGCCCCGCCAACGCCAAAAACATCACCGACCACATTGCCGTCCTGCGCCCACATGCGTGGCTCATGCTCGGCCACTGCGCGGGTTTGCGCAACACGCAGCAACTGGGCGACTACGTGCTGGCCCACGGCTATGTGCGTGAAGACCATGTGCTGGATGAAGAACTGCCGCTGTGGGTGCCTATCCCCGCGCTGGCTGAAATTCAAGTCGCGCTTGAGCAAGCAGTGAAAGACGTGACGCAGTGCGAAGGCGCTGAGCTCAAGCGCATCTTGCGCACAGGCACCGTGGCCAGCACGGACAACCGCAACTGGGAACTGCTGCCCGACAACACCCCACAACGTCGCTTCAGCCAAAGTCGCGCCGTCGCGCTTGACATGGAAAGCGCCACGATTGCTGCGAACGGTTTTCGATTCCGTGTGCCCTACGGCACCCTGCTGTGTGTGAGCGACAAACCGCTGCACGGCGAAATCAAACTGCCGGGCATGGCCAACCACTTTTACCGCGAGCGCGTGGACCAACACTTGCGCATCGGCATGCGCGCGATTGAGCTGCTGCGACAGCAAGGGCCTGCACAACTGCATAGCCGCAAACTACGCAGCTTTGCAGAAGTGGCGTTTCAATAAGCCTTAGGCCGCATCACCCATCTTCTCGCCCAAGCGCACGCCTTGTGCGGCTTGCCAAGCGGGGTTGAGCGCAATGGTGTTTTTAGGCCACAGCAGCACCACGGTCGAGCCCAACAAGAAGCGGCCCATTTCGTCGCCTTGTTTCAAACTCAGGTCTTGGTCGTCATACGTCCACTCGCGCACCATGCCGGGACGAGGTGGGTTGACCACGCCATGCCATGGTGTAGCCATGCTGCCCACGATGGTCGCACCGACCAACACCAACACGTATTGCTGGGGTGTTGCACCTGAAGCAGCAGGCATATCAAACACGCACACCACACGTTCATTGCGCGCAAACAAACCAGGCACACCACGCGCGGTGGCGGGATTGACCGAGAACAAATCACCGGGCACATGAATCATGCGGCGCAAGCAACCGGCGCTAGGCATGTGGATGCGGTGGTAGTCCTTGGGACTGAGGTAAATCGTGGCGAACTCGCCGTCTTGAAACTGCGCAGCTAGCGCTGCGTCGCCGCCCACCAGCGCTTGCGTGCTGTAGCTGTGGCCTTTGGCTTGAAACACTTGGTCGCCATCGATGTGGCCCAACTGGCTGATGGCGCCGTCTACTGGGCACACAAACGCCGCATCCGCCAAAGGGCGTGCACCAGGTTTGAGGGCGCGGGTGAAGAAGTCGTTGAAGCAGGCGTACTGCGTGATGTCGGGCTGTGCAGCCTCGTCCATGTTGACTTGGTATTTGCCCACAAACCATTTGATGAGGGCATGCGTCCATTTGCCGCAACGCGCACGCGCCACAGCGCCAGCAAACTGCGTGAGCAACTGTTTGGGCATCACGTATTGAGAGAGAACAAATAAGGTATCAGACACGGCGTAGCCCTATAAAAACTTGCGTAGATTTTAGGCGCTGCGCCCACGACTCAAGAATGACACTTCTGGCTTACCAAGCCTCATCTGACAGGCACAATCAAGCCTATGAGCACACCACTTTTTGAATGCAACCACCTTCTCAAACGCTACGGTGACAACACCGTGGTGAACGATGTGTCTTTCAGCATCGCCCCTGGCGAATGTTTGGGCGTCATCGGCCCCAACGGCGCAGGCAAAACCACCACGCTGCGCATGTGCCTAGGGCTTGCTCAGCCCGATGGCGGCAGCATCAACGCCTTTGGCTTGTCCATGCCCGATGACGCACTCGCCATCAAAGCACGCTTAGGCGTGGTGAGCCAGTTCGACACACTCGACCCCGACTTCACCTGCGCTGAAAACCTGATGGTGTTTGGCCGCTACTTCGGGATGAAGAAGGCCGACATTCAAGCACGCATTCCGCAACTGCTGGAGTTTGCTGCGCTCTCACACAAAGCCAACGCCAAACCTGGCGAGTTGTCGGGCGGCATGAAGCGCCGCTTGAGCCTGGCCCGCGCCCTCATCAACAACCCCGATTTGCTGTTGCTGGACGAGCCCACCACGGGCCTCGACCCACAAGCGCGCCACTTGATGTGGGAGCGGTTGCAGCAACTGCTGCAACAAGGCAAATCGATTTTGCTGACCACCCATTTCATGGACGAGGCTGAGCGTTTGTGCCACCGCCTGTTGGTGCTGGACCACGGCAAAAAAATTGCCGAAGGCACACCGCGTGATTTGATTGCGCAGCACCTTGAACCCGATGTGGTGGAGGTCTATGGCAATGGCGCGTTAGCGTTGGTTGACAGTCCCATCGCTGCTTTAGCGCAACGTGTGGAGACCAGCGGCGAAACCGTGTTCTTCTACACCCAAGATGCCGCGCAATTGCTACAAGCGCTTAGCGCCCACACGGGCTTGCGCACACTGCACCGCCCAGCCAACTTGGAAGACTTATTTTTGAAAATGACCGGACGCCAAATCCGTGAGGAAGGCTAAACGCGATGCACACCTATTTCCGTTTCTGGCCCGTCTTTTTGCGCAACCTCTTGGTGTGGCGCAAGCTCGCTATTCCAAGCCTCGTGGCCAACATTGCTGAACCCTTGATGTGGCTCGTCGCCTTTGGCTACGGCTTAGGCGCCTTGGTGGGCGAAGTGACTTTGGGTGAAGACAAAGTTCCCTACATCTTGTTCTTGGCCAGCGGCTCCATTTGCATGAGCGCCATGAACGCAGCCACGTTTGAGGCGCTGTACTCGGCCTTCTCGCGCATGCATGTGCAAAAAACATGGGATGGCATCTTGAACGCCCCCATGCGTTTGGACGACGTGCTCTTGGCCGAAATGCTGTGGGCGGCCTTCAAATCGCTCTTCACCATCACCGCCATTTTGGGCGTGATGTTTGCGCTGGGGATCACCCAAAGCTGGAAGCTCTTGGCCGCGTGGCCCATCCTCTTGTGCGTGGGCATCACCTTCAGCTGCATCGCGCTCATCTTCAATGCGCTGGCCAAAGGCTACGACTTCTTCACCTACTACTTCACGCTGTTCCTCACCCCCATGATGTTCTTGAGCGGCGTGTTCTTTCCGCGTGATCAGTTACCTGGCATCGTGCGCGACATCTCAGCGTGGCTGCCCCTCACCCAAGCCATCGCCTTGGTACGACCTTTGTTCTTAGACCAATGGCCTGCAAACCCTGCCCTGCATCTTGGCGTTTTGACGGCCTATGCACTTGTAGGTTGGAAGATTGCATTGCACCTGACGAAGAAACGGTTCAAGGCCTAAAGCACGCTCAAAAGGCACGCGCCAAGCGAAGTGCCGAAACAAACACTCGCAGGTGAATGGGCTTGGGGCGGCTGACGATTTCTGGTACCCCAGCATGAGGAGGCCGCCCCAAGCCCGTTCGCCGGAGCGCAAGCAAAACGAACAGATGCGATAGAAATTGACCAACGTCAGCCAAACGCAACCCTTCCCCCGCTAATATTGTTTTTTTGATTCAACCGACAACAAGGATTTCACAATGAGCATTCAAACCGTAGGCATCATCGGCGCTGGCACCATGGGCAATGGCATCGCACAAGCATGTGCTGTGTCTGGCGTGAACGTGGTGATGGTCGACATCTCTGACGCAGCTGTGGCCAAGGGCCTCGCGACTGTGGCGGGCAGCTTGGACCGTTTGATCAAGAAAGAAAAAATCACCGAAGCTGACAAAGCTGCCACCTTGTCGCGCATCAAAACTAGCACCAGCTACGACGATCTCAAAGGCGCACAACTCGTCATCGAAGCTGCGACTGAGAACTACGACCTCAAAGTCAAAATCGTCAAACAACTCGACGGCATGTTGGCACCCGAAGCCATCATCGCGTCCAATACATCCTCCATCTCCATCACCAAGCTCGCAGCGGTCACCACACGTGCGGATCGCTTCATTGGCATGCACTTTTTCAACCCCGTGCCCATGATGGCCTTGGTTGAAATCATCCGTGGCTTGCAAACCTCTGATGCCACCCACGCGGCCGTGCACGACCTGTCCACTCGCTTGGGCAAGAGTCCCATCACCGTGAAGAACGCGCCTGGCTTTGTGGTCAACCGCATCTTGGTGCCCATGATCAACGAAGCCTTCTTTGTATTAGCCGAAGGTGTGGCGACTGCCGAAGACATCGACGCCGGCATGAAACTCGGCTGCAACCAGCCCATCGGCCCCTTGGCTCTGGCCGACATGATTGGCCTCGATGTGTGCTTGACCGTGATGGACGTGTACTTGCAAGAGTTTGGCGACAGCAAATACCGTGCTTGTCCATTGCTCAAAGAGATGGTGGCCGCAGGTCAACTGGGTCGCAAGACCGGCAAAGGCGTGTACACCTACTAAGCGCATCTGCAGCTTTGCGTTGACATGAAATACGCCCTGCTCTCTGACATCCACAGCAACTTGCATGCGCTCGACGCATGCTTGGCACATGCGCAAACGCAAGGCGTTGAGCGCATTGCCATCTTGGGTGACCTGGTGAGCTACGGCGCATTTCCATCAGAGGTGGTGGCACGTTGCCAAGCGCTGCAAGATGAAGGCGCTGTGGTGGTTCGCGGCAACCACGAAGAGCTGGTGCAAACGCACAACATCAACACACCCAACCCCTCGTTGGGCACTCAAACCGCACAGTGGACACATGACCAACTTTCGCCCGCGCAACGCTTTTGGCTAGAAACCTTGCCGTTGACCGAGCGTGTGGACCAGATGTTTTTTGTGCATGCCAGTGCCGATGCACCCGAGCGTTGGCGCTATGTAGAAGACGAACGCATTGCAGGCCTCAGCCTCGACGCTGCTTGCAACCATCCCGATGTACGCTATGTGTTTGGTGGCCATGTGCACCACCAGTCGTTGTACTACCGAGGTACGGGTCGCCAGTTGATGTCTTTCAAGCCCACTTCGGGTGTGCCCATTCCTACCCCCAAACACCGCCAATGGATTGCCACCATCGGATCGGTGGGGCAACCACGCGATGGCAACCCGCGCGCCATGTATGCGGTGTTCGATAGCACGGCAGCCAAACTCACCTTTCATCGCGTGGCGTATGACCATCGCGCTGCTGCCAGTGCTGTGCGCAAAGCGGGCCTACCGGAATACTTTGCCCAACGCTTGGAGACCGGCAAATGAAACGCCTAGAAGCAGGCACCAAGCTGGACGGTTTCCGCATCGGCGCTTGCTTGCATGCGGGCGGCATGGCCCACATCTACGAAGTCACATACGCCGATGAACGACCAGCGCCGTTTGAGATGGTGATGAAAGTGCCGCGCATGACGGCTGGCGACGGCGCTGAAAACATTGTGGGCTTTGAAGTCGAACACCAAATTTTGCAAGTGTTGAACGGCACGCATGTGCCGCGCTTTGTAGCTGCGGGTGACTTGGTCACCCTGCCCTACTTGGTCATGGAACATGTGCAAGGCCAGACCTTGCAGCAAGTGCTGGATGCACACACGCACAACCGCACCCGAGCAGAAGTGACAGACATTGCACGCATTGGCGCAGCCATCGCACGCGCCGCGCACAGCTTGCACCAACAAAATACCTGTCACCTTGACATCAAGCCCGCCAACGTGTTGCTGCACCCGAATGGTCATGCGGTGTTGTTGGACTTTGGTTTGTCATGCCACGCGCACTATCCAGACCTACTTGCGGAAGAGATGCGCAAAGCTGTGGGCTCGCCCGCCTGGATTGCCCCCGAACAAGTGGTGGGTGTGCGTGGAGATCCGCGCAGCGACATCTTTGCCATTGGCGTGATGTTGTACGAACTCACCACAGGCGAGCTTCCTTTTGGTAACCCACAAACACAAGGCGGTATGCGCCAACGTTTGTGGATGGACCCCACCCCACCGCGTCGTTTGCGCGATGACTTGCCCGAATGGCTACAAGAAGTGGTGCTGCGCTGCTTGGAACCCGAAGCGGCTAAGCGCTACCCATCAGCAGCTCACTTGGCGTTTGACCTTGAGCACCCCGAGCAAGTGAAAGTCACCAAGCGCGGCAAGCAGCTGCAAGGCACACCGTTCTTCACGCACTTCAAACGCTGGCTCAAAGCAGCGGGTATGCACTACCAACCCAGCCCGCTGCCATCACAACAGATTGACGAAGTGCCTATTCTGATGGTGGCTGTGCCCAACCATGATGTGAGCGATGCCACGCTGTATTCGTTGCGCCAAGCCGTCGCGCGTTCGCTGGGTATTCGCCCAGGTGCACGCTTGGCCGTGGTGACCGTGATATCGCCCAACCTCAGCAGCACGTCTGAGCACGACAAAAGCGAAACCACGTTGCACCGCCAGTACCGAACCATGCTGCAACAGTGGGCGCAACCACTCGATTTGGATGATCACCAAACCTCGTACCACGTGCTTGAAGCCAGCGATGTGGCCAACGCCATCGTGCGTTATGCAGAGGGCAACAACGTGAGCATGATCGTCATGGGTGCCGCCACACACGGTCTACAAATGCAACGCTTTGTCGCAACCGTGCCCATCAAAGTCGCGATGGAAGCACCTTGCACTGTGATCTTGGTCAAACAAGCCCTACCGTTTGAACACCTGATGGGCTGATCGAACGCTTTAGTCGACCTTGGCGCCAGACACCTTCACCACTTGCGCCCATTTCTTGTGTTCAGCATCAATGAACTTGGCAAAATCTTCTGGCGTATTGCCACCGGGAATCGCACCTTGTGCCAACAACTTTTCTTTCACAGCAGGCGTGCTCATGGCTTTGGCTGTTTCTTGTTGAATACGACGCACCACCTCAGGCGGCGTGCCCGCTGGGGCTAATAAACCGAACCATGAACTGGCTTCATAGCCTTTCAAGGTGGACCCACCCGCTTCTTCGATCGTGGGCAACTCAGGCATAGCCTCTGAGCGTTGAGCACTGGTCACAGCAAGCGCTTTGAATTTGCCAGACTTGATGTGCGGCATCGCTGCAGGCAAGTTGTCAAACATGACATCCATCGAGCCCCCCAGCATGTCGAGGATGGCGGGGCCTGAACCTTTGTAGGGGAAGTGGACCATGTAGGTGCCGCTCATGCTTTTGAACAGCTCACCTGCCAAATGGATGGAGGTGCCATTGCCACTCGACGCCATGTTGAGCTTGCCTGGATTGGCTTTGGCATACGTGATGAAGTCAGCCACAGAGTTGATGTTGCGGACCTTTGCCATGTCGGCATTCAGCACCATGACATTGGGCACACCGGCCACCACAGTGATCGGCGCAAAGTCTTTGATCGGGTCAAACGGCAGCTTGCTGTACAACGCACGATTGATACCGTGCGTGCCCACAGTCCCCATGAGCAACGTGTAGCCATCGTTGGGTGATTTGGCCACGATGTCGGCACCTAAGTTGCCACCCGCACCTGCTTTGTTTTCCACAAAGAACGTTTGTCCAAATGCACGTGTCAGCTCTGGCGCGATCGCACGCGCCAAGATATCCGTCGTCCCACCCGGGGCAAATGGCACCACGATACGCACCGGTTTGCTAGGCCAAGCCTGCTGCGCTTGTGCTGCACCTGTGAGCAACAACAAAGCGCTGAACAGAGATGCTTGTGTGAATCGACGGCGGTGCAGGGTCATGGTGGGTCCTTGATATTTGACGTAGCCATGGTGCCATTCATGCAAGCTTGTCACTGTCACCTCGGCATCGAAATGCGTCCGTATTTACCCCATGAAAAAAGCCACCCGAAGGTGGCTTTTCTTAGTCGGCGTAAACGCCAGCTTCCTGAATGACGGGCCCCCATTTGGCAATTTCAGAGGCAACAAATTTTTTGTGCTCCGCGGGGTCAGAACGCTTGTCGGTGACGACCACCGCGCCCAAGGCCTGCTGCTTCTTGATGAACTCAGGGTCTTTCAATGCGACTTTCAAAGCTTTGTTGATCTTGGCGGTCACATCAGCAGGGGTACCTTTGGGAGCGTACAGGCCGTGCCAAATGCTGACTTCAAAACCTTTCAAGCCCGACTCGTCCAAGGTGGGTAGGTTCTTCAACGCAGGTGTGGTCAAGCGCTTCAATGACGTGACAGCAAATGCCTTGACCGTTTTGCCTTCAATTTGGCTGCTGGTGTTGGTGGTTTGATCACACAACAAATCGATTTGACCGCCCATCAAATCATTCATCGCCGGTGCTGTGCCTTTGTAGGGCACAGTGGTCATGTCAATCTTTAAGGCGCTTTGGAACAACAAACCACACAGGTGTGAGGCGGCACCCAAGCCTGCATTACCTAAGTTGATCTTGCCTTTGTTTTGCTCAATCCAAACAGCCAACTCTTTGTAGGTGTTCGCAGGCAAGGTGGGACGACCAATCAAGGTCATGGGCACATCGTTGACCATGCCCAAGTATTCGAAATCTTCGAGGGTGTTGTATGGCAACTTGCGATACAGCGCAGGTGATGTAGCCATACCGATGTGATGCAAAAAGATGGTGTGACCATCTTGCGGTGCCTTGGCCACTTTGTTAGCACCAATCGTGCCGCCAGCGCCAGCCACATTCTCGACAACGACGGTCGCGCCCAAGGGTTTGCGCAACGACTCTGCCAAATCACGCGCGACGCGGTCTGTGGGGCCACCTGCTGCAAATGGCACGACGATGGTGACTGGTTTGTCCTTGATAGGAAAGTCAGTTGCATGGGCACCTGTCAACGCAGCCACAGCCAGCAAGCTCAAAGTGAATAGTTTTTTCATTGGGGTCTCCTCTAATTAGGCCCCCATACTAAAGCACTATTGACATTTCTGTCATTTCGGTAATCACGTAAGGGCATTCCTTGATACATATCAAGCGGAATGCCCCCAAAGGTTTATTGGTAGGTGCGCGCGTCCTCAATGACCTTGCCGTCGTTGGGCAAACTGCCGATGGACACAAAATTCACCTCTGCACGAAGCTTGGTGATGTCGCGCACAGCATCGCCCAACTTTTGCGCCAAGCCCTCAGCCTCTGCACACTCAACGTTGAGACTCATTTGATCGTTCGCCATCTCACCCGTGACCACCAAACGCGCACGTTTGATTTCGGGGAATCGCTTGACCACTTCAGCCACCTGGCCTGGGTGCACAAACATGCCACGCACCTTGGTGGTTTGGTCTGCGCGCCCCATCCAACCTTTGATGCGCACATTGGTGCGGCCTGTTGGACATTGCCCGGGCAACACAGCAGACAAGTCGCCGGTACCAAAACGAATCAAGGGGTAATCAGGATTGAGTGATGTCACCACCAACTCGCCCACTTCGCCTTCGGGCACTGGGTCGCCAGTGCCGGGACGAACGATTTCAACGATCACACCTTCGTCGAGGACCAACCCTTCGCGGGCTTCGGTTTCATACGCAATCAAGCCGAGGTCAGCGGTGGCATAGCACTGGTAACCGGCAATGCCGTGTCCAGCTAACCAGTCGCGCAAGCTGGGAGGGAATGCTTCGCCCGACACCAAGGCCTTGGTGACGCTGGGCAACTTCACACCCATCTCGGCGGCTTTTTCCACAATGATTTTTAGGAAGCTGGGCGTGCCGATGTAGCCCGCAGGCTTTAGCTCAGCCATCGCACCCACTTGTTGTTCGGTCTGGCCTGTGCCACCTGCAAACACGGTGCAACCAATGGCGTGTGCGCCCGTTTCCATCATCGAGCCCGCGGGTGTGAAGTGGTAGCTGAAGCAGTTGTGAATCAGCTCATTGGGACGAAAGCCAGCAGCGTAAATGGCACGGGCCATGCGCCAATAGTCTGAGCGCGCACCTTCAGGTTCATAAATCGTGCCGGGGCTGGCAAACACGCGAGGCATGGCTTTGCCAAAACCAATTGCAGCAAAGCCGCCAAATACATGGGTGGCACGCTGCTCTTGTTGTTGCGCCAACAACTCGTATTTGCGAATCACGGGCAACTTGGCCAGGGCTTCACGCGTGGTGATGCTGGCCGCATTCACACCGGCCAATGACTTGGCAAATGCAGGAGAGTTCTTTTGTGCGTGAGCAATCTGGGCAGGCAACGCCGCCATGAGTGCGGCTTCGCGCTCGACAGGATGACGGGTTTCGAGCGCGTCGTAATGTTTGGACATGAAGCGCTCCTCTTAAGCCAACCAACGCTTGCGGCGCTTGTAGCTCTTGGCGTCCTTGAAACTTTTGCGTTCACCACCGCCCATACCGAGGTAGAACTCTTTCACGTCCTCGTTGTTGGCCAAGTCAGATGCAGCACCGTCCATCACAATGCGACCCGACTCCATGATGTAGCCGTAGTCGGCGTACTTCAATGCCATGTTGGTGTTTTGCTCAGCGATGAGGAAGGTAACTTTTTCTTTCTCGTTCAAGTCTTTGACGATGTTGAACACCTCTTCCACGATTTGCGGCGCCAACCCCATGGAGGGCTCGTCCAGCAACACCATGTTGGGGTTCGCCATGATGGCGCGACCAATCGCGCACATTTGCTGCTCACCACCTGAGGTGTAAGCGGCTTGCGAAGTGCGACGTGTTTTCAAACGTGGAAAGTAGTTGTAGACCTTCTCCAAGTTGGCTTCAATTTCGCCTTTGCTGGTGCGTGTGTAGCTGCCAGTCAGCAAGTTTTCTTCGATGGTCAAATGGGCGAAGCAATGACGACCTTCCATCACCTGCACCACGCCACGCTTGACCAATTCAGCTGGCGTGAGGTTTTCAATACGCTCGCCACGGAACTCGATGCTGCCTTTGGTCACCGCACCGCGCTCGCCTTGCAGCAAGTTGGAAATGGCACGCAAGGTGGTGGTTTTACCAGCGCCGTTACCGCCCAGCAAAGACACGATGCTGCCTTCAGGCACATTGAGCGAAACGCCCTTGAGCACCAAGATGACGTGGTTGTAAATGACTTCAATGCCATTGACGTTGAGAACGATGTTGTTGGCGCTCATAACTTACCTTGCTAAAAAAACGTTGTTGGACTGGACCAAACCTCAAA